>Ga0307516_10001228_pt1 | contig 35661 bp, 43 predicted proteins | sample 19_EM_MG_FD_203310 | JGI IMG/M metagenome (GOLD analysis project Ga0307516, IMG submission 203310) | Populus trichocarpa ectomycorrhiza microbial communities from riparian zone in the Pacific Northwest, United States - 19_EM | ecosystem: Host-associated > Plants > Roots > Unclassified | place... | reverse complement strand
CGATGGTGGAGCAGTGCGCGGAAACTGGTGGCGCAAGCCCGAAATACCCACCAGATTTAATACCCGCCAGATTTCGCCCACTGCTCCACCATCGCTACTGCTATTGACAGAATTTTTTGATAACCTTCTCCCACTCTTTCCGCTGCTCTCTGATGTTCGTACGTTTTTCTGGTAGTTCTGGTGGTGGTGGCCGAAAGCTCCCAGTACAGGCCTAGCTGATAGCCAGCCGCTAAGCACGAAATACCCACCAGAATTCGCTCACTGCGCCACTATTGCCATAGCTAGCGAGGGCCTTTCAACCTTGTCAGTCCGTCCTTGATAGATAGTCCTCTTTCACACTTCATTGACTGGTAGCTCATTTTTCATTATCCTTCACGAATCTGCACAATGCGTAATGCGACCGAAGTTTGCTCTCAATGTTTTAAGAAATTCAAGATGACTTCATGGCTACAAAAGCACATTGCTAAGGTACATCCGGAATATAAAAAAGAGATCGACTTGAAGAAGAGGCGTAGGGATTCCGTGGAGGACGACTTACGACCTTCCAAGCACCGCGTTCAGCCTCCTCCGTACGCCGTCTTCCAGAATCACGACTCGGACCCCGTGCTCTTTGATTGCGATGCCATTGCCGACGCTCCTCTCGAATCCTCTGACTCCCAGTCACCCGATTTTCCCTCCGCATTGACGTACCCGAATGCCGGCCTGCCGTGCGCGTACGTTCCTCAGGAAGGTGAATGCGTCACGTCCAGCGACGACCCATACTACCCGTTTGCCAACGAAGAAGAGTTTAACTTCGCCGAAGTTGTGACGACAAAAGCACTCGCTGGGAGTGTGATTGAGGCTTTACTGAAGGGTGACTGCGGTCTCAAAGACGATTTAAAGCATTCGCTTAAGTCCAATTACCACCTCCGGAAGAAGATTGACCAAATGGAGGATGGGCTCGGGGTTGACTCATGGAAGAAGAGCCGGCTCGAGAACATTACTTGGAATGAGCAACACGCCAGAGAACCTATCGAATTCTGGCACCGGGATATTATCGAGTGCGCGAAGTGGCTTCTACGGCAGCCGGCGTATGCGGAACACCTTTCGTACGCCCCCCAGCAGCGGTTTGATGAGCAAGGAAGACGAGTCTACAATGAGATGCATACTGCCGACTGGTGGTGGGAACGGCAGGTGAGAATCTCTCCTCCGCTGGGCTTCAACGCCACGCCCAGAGCTGTCTACGGAGTGCTGACAGCAATACAGACCTTACTAGACGACGGGGATACCGTGATACCGATAATCTTCATGTCTGACGCCACCCATCTTACGAATTTCTCCGGCGATAAGAAAGCGTGGCCTGTATACATGACGATAGGGAACCTATCCGCCTCGGCTCGCATGGCAACCGCAATGCACAGCGTGCTGTTGGTCGCTCTGCTTCCGATCGCCATCAAGATGCGCGACATCCCTCTGAGCCGGTACAACGAACAGAAGGAACACAACCGAATGATCTTGCAACATGTCTTACGCCATATCTTGGGACCTTTAATGCGTGCGGATCGCCGGGTATTCTTCGCCTGGTGTGCGGATGGCCACTTCAGACGTTGCGTTGCTTCGCCAGCTGCTTGGATTGCCGATTATCCGGAGCATCGGGACCTTCATAATATCAAAAACGGCGTATGCTACTGGTGTGAATGCCCAAAAGCCGAGATGGGCCAACTTCCTGTCCGACCGTATCCAATGCGTGACCACGACAAATACAGGGCGCTCAGCGTCGCTAATACCGCTACAGCAAACGCAAGGCTCGCAAGTTTTGACGTACATCAAGGCTCTAATGTCTTTTGGGATCTTGACTGTGTGACAAGCGACCTTCCGAAACCCGACTTGCTCCATACAATGCAACTGGGGATGTTGAAGCACCTTCTGGGATGGCTTTCGGTGTTCCTGAAGCAACATAAGCGCTTCGAAGCGTTCAACAATATCTGGCTTTCTGTACCTGCGTATCTTGACATGGCGCAACCCCGGCGGACGTACGAGGAGGTGTCAAGCTGGCAGGGGAAGGAAATCAAAACCATGTCGCGTTTCCTTGTCGCCGTCTTACGCTGCGCTCTACGTGCCCCATTCGCTTCTCAGCGTGACGTTTTCAACCAGGCAATCGAATGCAGTCGAGCACTCGTGGAGTTCTACTTCTACTCTCAATACGACTCGCACGATGAGCAAACATTGGGACTGATGAGTACTGCTCTGCGGAACTTTCACCACTTCAAGGATGTCTTTCGTCAATTTCGTGCTGGCAAAAGGGTCACTCAAGAAGGTAAAGCTCGCCGAAAGGAGTTGATCACGGAGAGAGACGACGAGTTGAAGTCGATGAAGTTCAAAACTGCGGCCCACCGTGAGCGCCAGCGCAAGTCATGGAATGAATTCATAAACGCCGAAATGGTTGAACACCATGCTGATGGAGGCGATTTCAACTTTCCGAAGATTCACCAGATACTGCATTTCCGCGAGCAGATCGAACTTTATGGATGCCTGAAGCAGTGGTCTATGGAGACCGGAGAAAGTTCCCACCGTACGGACATCAAGATTTTGTACAACAAATCCAATCGGTCTGGCGACATCTACATGCAGATCCTCGAACACTACCTATGCAGCAATGCATTCGCCGTACGGAGGCTTAATCACAATGCCCATGGCACCGCGAACACCACTGGGAGCGGCGAAACCGGCCTTCCAACCGTCAAGGGCTTGATGTTCGATTCTGTGCAGGGTTCCACCACATCGGAAAGCAATACATTTGCTGCCGTATTGGCCTCAGTGGGAGACTTGTACCTTCGGAGGGAGCTCCAGCGCGCCACGAGCAGCTTTCTGGTTTCCCGCAGGGTAGAAACCAACTTGGAAGCGCTGATATGTCGTACCGCACGGGTGTACCACGGCATTCAAATTCCTGTCACCAATATGCATGGAGATCAAATGATCCAGACCATTCGATGTACTGGGGAGCAGAGATGGCACGTGCAAGATCCCTGGAACGACTGGGTATGGGTGCAGAGGTCACGCCCCAGAGAGGGCCAGGAACCAGCATACAAGGCTCTTCGGGGACGCGTACCGTACCGTCTCCTGAAGCTGTTCAACCTTGAAGTCTTAGGTGGTCTGGTTTGGTGTGCGTTCGTACAAACGACGATACCCAGTGTGGGCAGCATGCCTGAGAGGGCATCCGGGATGGTCAGAGTGATGGAGACAACAAAGGGCAGTGGCTATGTGGTGATCAGCGGAGGAAACATCACCAGTGCAGCGCATCTTATTCCCGAGGAACCCGGCACCTTGGAAACGGCGCGGAAAGCATGGATCGTCAACAGTCATATCGATTTGACAACCTGGAACGAAGTGTATTACATGACGGAGGATGAGTTGGATCACGTGGCAGCAGGAATACGCCGCTGAGAAGGGTATTTACAGTTACTATTGAATGTATTACAACTCCAAGGAGGGCGTATGACAGGTAATGCGAGAACTGGCATGGCATGCACCTCGGGTACAGGTTAGACGTGTTGTGAAATGAGAACAGAATGCCGTATCAATGGCACCAGGGGCTGCGATTATGGCGCGTAGCCTGGCTTGAGTAGTACAGAAGGTTGCACTGGCAAGTCGTCCAGGAGGCATTTCCCTGGACACGCTTCATCACGACAGCAACTTGCCATCAAACTCGTCGTCCGGGAGAAATATGCATGGACACGCATCGTCAGGACGCCATTTGCCTTGACCCTTGTCGCCCAGAAGGCTACTGCAGTGCCCATCTTCGTCTATTACGCATATGCCCGGTTGCCTCGCGTTGGGAGGGGCCTGTACACTGACAAGCATAGTTCGTAAGATATACCCGGAAACATGCACACTGCGTCCAGAAGGTAAATGCCATGACGTGCGTCGTCTGGAGGCAACATGCCTTGGCACTCGTCATCTGGAAGAAATATGACCCGACACTCGGCGTGTGAAAGGCATATGCCGTGGGATTCGTCGCCCAGTAGGCAGATGCCGTGGCGGGCATCGTCCAGACACCACATACCTAGACATTCGTAGTTTGAAAGAAAAGGCTCAGCTATGACACTCGTAGACTCGAAGGGTAATGCGGTGCCCATTATCGTCTAGTGCGGATACGCACGGCCGCCTTATATTAGGAGCGGCATGGGCGCTGACGAGCCTAGTCCAGAAGGTAGAGGCGCAGTCACGTGTCGGAAGATACGCCTTGGCGCGCTGCGTCCAGAAGGCAAATGCCCTGACAATGGTCGTAAGGAAGAAATATGCCTTGACACTCTGCGTCTGGAAGGCAAATGCCCTGGCACTCATCGTATGGAAGGCATATACAGTGGCAGGCGTCGTCCGCATGCCACATACCTTGACACTCATCGTCTGGAAGAAATATGCGCTGACACTCTGCGTCTGGAAGGCAAATGCCCTGGCACTCGTCATCCGGAAGGCATATGCCGTGGCAGGTGTTGTCCAGATGCCACAAACCTTGACACTCATCGTCTGGAAGAAATATGCCTTGACACTCTGCGCCTGGAAGGCAAAATGCCGTGGCGTGCGTCGTCTGGAAGACATACGCCCTGACACTCGTCGTCCGAAAAGCACATGCCGTGGCGTGCGTCATCCGGACACTACATGCCGTGGCACTCGTCGTCTGGAAGAAATACGCCCTGACACTCATCGTCTGGAACACATATGCCTTGACACTCTGCATCTGGAAGTCATTTGCGCTGACACTCGCCGACCGGAAGGCAATGCCGTGGTGTGCATCGTCCGGACACCACATGCCTTGATGCTCGTCGACACAAAGAAAAGGTCCTGCTTTGACAATCGTCGCCCGGAAGGCTACTGTGGTGCCTATCTTCGTCTAGTACGCATACGCACGGCCAGCATGCGTTGGGAGCGGCATGTGCACCGGCAAGCGCAGTCCGGTAGTATATGGGGTGGCACATGTCGATAGATATGCCTTGCTGCACCGTGTCCAGAAGGAAAATGCCCTGACACTGATTGTTTGCAAGAAATATGCCTTGACACTCTGCGTCCGGAAGGCATATGCCCTGGCACTCACCGTCCGGAAAGCATATGCCATGGCGTGCGTCGTCCGGATGCCACATGCCTTGACACCCATCATCTGGAAGAACTACGCCCTGACACTCTGCATCTGGAAGGCAAAATGCCGTGGCGCACGTCGTCCGGAAGGGATATATCCTGGCGCTTGTCGTCCGGAAAGGACATGCCGTGGCGTGCGCTGTCTGGAAGAAATACGCCCTTACACGCGGCATCTGGAAGGTAAAATGCCCAGGCACTCGTCATCCGGAAGGCAAATGCTGTGGCGTGCGTCGTCATGACGCCACATGCCTTGACACTCGTCGTCCGGAAGGAATATGTCCTGATACTCTACACCTGGAAGGCAAAATGCCGTGGCGTGCGTCGTCTGGAAGAAATACGCACTGATACTCGTCGTCCGAAAAGCACATGCCATGGCGTGCGTCGTCTGGATGCCACATGCCGTGACACTCATCGTCTGGAAGAAATACGCACTGACACTCGTCGTCTGGAAGAAATATGCCTTGACACACTGCGTCTGGAAGGCATTTGCCCTGACACTAGACAACCGGAAGGCACATGCTGTGGCGTGCATCGTCTGGAAGAAATACGCCCTGACACTTGTCGTCCGAAAAGCACATGATGTGGCATGCATCATCCTGACGTCACATGCCGTGACACTCGTCGTCCGGAAGAAATATGCCCTGACACTCTGCGTCTGGAAGGCATATGCCCTGGCGCTCGCTGTCCGGAAATCACATGCCGTGGCGTGTGTCGTCCGGATGCCACCTGCCTTGACACTCGTCGTCTGGAAGAAATATACTCTGACACTCTGCGTCTGGAAGGCAAAATGCCATGGCGTGCGTCGTCTGGAAGAAATACGCCCTGACACTCGTCGTCCTAAAAGCACATGCCGTGGTGTGCGTCGTCCAGATGCCACATGCTTGACACTCGTCGACCAAAAGAAAAGGCGGCGCTTTGACAATCGTCGCCCGGAAGGCTACTGCGGTGCCCATCTTTGTCTAGTACGCATACGCATGGCCAGCTCTGGGAGCAGCATGTGCCCTGGTAAGCGCAGTCCGGAAGTATATGCGGTGGCACCCATCGATAGATATGCCTTGCCGCACAGTTTCCAGAATGCAAATGACTTGACACTCCGCGTCTGGAAGGCGAAATGCTCTGGCACTCGTCATCTGAAAAGCACATGCCGTGTCGTATGTCATCTAGAAGAAATACGCCCTGACACTCATCATCTGGAAGAAATATGCCTTGACACTCGTCATCTGGAAGAAATATGCCTTGACACTGGGTGTCTGGATGGCAAATGCCCTGGCACTCATCGTCGGGAAGAAATATGCCTTGCAACTCTGCGTCTGGAAGGCAAATGCCCTAGCACTCGTCATCCGGAAGGCATATACCCTGGCAGGTGTCGTCCAAATGCCATATGTCTTGACACTCGGCGTCTGGATGGCAAATGCCCTGGCACTCGTAGTCTGGAAGAAATATGCCCTGACACTCTGCATCTGGAAGGCAAAATGCCCTGATACCAGTCGTCCGGTAGTCATGTGCCCTGGCACTAGTCGTCCCATTTGCCGTAACTCGCTGCGTCTGTAAAATAAATGCTTTGACACTTGTCGTCCGGCCGGACGATGCTCTCAGTGTGGTGTATCCTCTATTCTCAAGTGTTTTTATGATCCCCATAGGCGGTGACTATATCGTCACTGGAGTTCGAATCCAAAAAAAGTACGCAGTTGAATGTAAGCCCGCGACCAAATGTGCGGGGGTTTGGTCACGTGCTCTTGTAAGACCGATAGAGATCTCACCCGTGATTAAGCAGAAGTAGGCTGGTGAAATGGGTCTGAGTCCATCAATCGACGTATCTACGTCTTGGACTTTCTGAATGAAAGTGCTATTGTATTGTTTGTTCCCTTTCACACTTCTGGAACGTCGAAGACACAAACACCAAGGTTCTACAATATTCTCCGGCTGCAATACTGATATCTTACCTATATAACCCCTTCCCACTGCCTTTATAAGCATATCAACCAACCGAATCAAACCCTTCCACTGTTCCACCGCATCAAACCGTTCCACCGCATCAAACCCTTCCACCGCATCAAACCCTTCCACCGCTAGATGCTGCAACCGACTACCAACGCACAAACACCTCCAGCAGTGCTTTCCACTGTAAACCGAGCGAATCACAGTCAAACGCTAAGATGGCTGCCAAGCGCGACCCCAACACTCCGACCAAAACCCACTGGATATTTGAGCAGCTTCGCTTCGTCGACACGAGGGCGAGGTCGCTCTATGCGAAGCAGATCTGGACGCTGATCCGCCTCAGCGGATTAACCGGTGTCAAGGATTCAAACAGCCTGAGCCTTCAATACTACATCCTTTTTGTGGATGAGACAACTATGAAGCACTTCGCGCAGATCCAGCGGATGTGGACGCACCGCAATGATCGGGAAGGGGAATACCACGAGTGGTGGTTTGCCCTCCGAGTGTTCCCACGGGATTGTTTCGACAAGACACGTGCGCAGCGAAATGCCATCGCTGCGCAGGCACCAGCGGCTATCAGCAACGTGGGTGGCGATGGACTGCCGCCGGTGGGCCCATGCACACCAGGCAGCGGGGATGGTGGGGATGGCGGTGAAGGACACGCGAAGCGGGGCGGCCACAGGAGAGGTGTGGAGGAGGGAGCAGGGGAGGGGGAGCCGGCGAGATGGTTCCCGCTACAACCATCTCTCATACTCCCACCGGCTGGGGGAGGGAAGGGAATGGTGAAATTCCCTGGGCTACAGCCTGGGTAGTCCGGTGACGACTCTCGTGTCTGTGTGTTCCGCGCAGTCATCATCGACCCTGACTGCGCAGACAACAGCTCTAGGAGCGGCGTCCATGATGAATACGACGTTTTTGGTACCGATGTGCGGAAGCACCTCACCAACATCCCTGCCCTCAGCATCTGGGCTCTCTTCGATGCAGTGAAGGGATTCTGCGCGAAACACGAGCCACGCGCCATGTACAGATGCCTTCTGGAACCGCAGCAGTATTCCGCCGCAAGTGACAAAACGTCACTGGCTGAAGTGGAGCAGATGGCAAGAATGTCGGGAGGCACGTACAAGCTATCACCGCAGGACACAGCGCAGCTTTGGAACGACAACACAGTGCGGACATTCTTCTCGCTGTCAACGTACACGCCACTCTGGGTCTTGGTGATCCTCCGTCGTGATCCGGCAAGTGGCAGGGGTGACACCCCTCCTTGCGAGGCGTAGACAACGTTTGCTGTTGTAGGACGTGTTATCCGCGCCATCCACTTACTGAACGGCGGCGTCCAGACCAACGCCAATCTCCTAGCGTCCGTCAACGTTATCGGCCGCCAAAAGGCCCAGCTCGACTTCCGATCCCGCCGCCTCAAGTTTTTAGCTGGTGAGCTAGGCTTCCGCCATTTCTGCTACCCGCATGAAGCGGACTACATTCCTGGAATGTTGGAAGACGCTCACCGAGCGAAGAAGCGGCAGAGAAGCTTCAGCTCAGACCCCATTGCGGAGGGGCGCGAGGGCATCGGCAGCGACGGCAGCGACAGCTGCGACGGCAGCGACGGCCACTCCCAGAGAAAGCGCCCAAGGACCTCTGGTAGCCCACCTCGTACGGTTGAGGTACCCAGTGACGGCAGTAACGGCCACTCCCAGAGAAAGCACTCAAGGACCTCGGGTAGCCCACTGCGTGCCACTGAGGTTCCCTCACAGGAGCCATTGACACCGAGATGTCGAATTGTCATCCCCGGTATGTCGTGGTTCACCAGGACGCGTTGCGCCGCTATGATTGATGAAGGCGAGGATGGAGGTTTTGGCGAGGCCGGGTCAGGAAAAGGGCAGCCAGAATGATAGAGGCTGCGGAATCGGATTTTTATGAGTGCAATTGCAGGTTCGGTTGGGCTTTCCGCATTTCAGTTTATGTTCTGTATTTCTATTATGAGGTGTGTGTATTTTGCTGTTGGAGCGTAATATGGAAACCCCTTGTCACGTCGCTTCCGACCCTTCACAAATGCCTTCCCTTTCGCCCACTGCCGTATTTACTGCAGGCTCCGTACCCCGTATCAACCACTCCAGGAAGGCCATCTGCTTTGCTGTGCCACCGTATCAACCACTCCACAAAGGTCGTCTGCTTTGCCCTGCACCGCAATTATTCCGGGGATAAGATCGCCTGAGTTTGAGGTCGTCAGTTCTACTGCCTATTTATTGACATTGTGTTTACTGGAGGCTCCGGAACCACCATATCAACCACTCAAGGTCATCTACTTTGCTCTGCACCACGGTTATAATCGCCTGAGTTTGAAGTCGTCAGTATCTATCACCGAGAAACTGTATCCCGCATTGCCTTGCTTATTCGCTGATATCTTATCTATTGCAGGTGTCTGTAGTCTCCTGTGCCACCGTATCAATCACTCCACGAAGGTCGTCCGCTTCCCCTCGTAGCGTGCCCGTCAATCCTCATCATGTCCAAGACACCGCGGCGCGAGCCGAAGAAACGGAGGGTAGAGAAGACACAGAAAACTCCAACGTCAGGGCAGACCGAGGCACAGAAAACTCCGACTTCTTGGCAGCCAGGAAGCCCTGCATTGCCTGCAGTACCCACGGAAAGCGGACAAGGACTTCTTCCTCCGAAAACAACCTGACGAGGAATGCCAGGGTGACAATCGGCATCCATGGAGCAGTATCGGGGGCCGTACAAGTCAAAGCAACACCAGACGTAGCGACTCCGGATGCTACATCGGATTCTGTAAGCAACCCCAGTATCACCTCCTCCACAATGAGGCAGCGGGCTGTGCAAAGTCCACGTCCCGATTCGTCGGTATCATACAGAAGAGTTTACACGGCTCCAACACCCTCAGAAGTGCTTGCGGCGGCGTCCGGGACACCCAGTGGCATGCAAAGTGTCATGCACAAAAATAGTTTGTCGCTGGCATTTGTGCTCAACACGGTTAAGAGGCTACTGGAGCAGCACACCTTGAAGTATCAGCCATTTCTTCCGGAAGACGAACTTCTACGTCTGAGTCGTGAATACCATCGCAGGCGTGGTCTTCACCTTGCTGAAACTCAATCTAGCAAATAGATATATTGTGGTCACGAGTATGCACAGATGCGGGTACCCATGTCGAGTTCAGCATTAACCAGAAATCGAACATTGCAGTGGTAATGACTTCCTTCCCCAAAGTATAGTTTGCAGCTTTTAACGCCACATTGTATCCAGCTCAAGAATGCCCTGTCTGGTACACAATCACACATGATTGACAAGGCACGTTCAAGCATTAGCGAGCTTTATCGCTTACACGAGTTGCTCGACGATGCCGAACGATTAGTCGACATCAATGATTTGCTTGAGCGCAACACCTTTGCCGTGAAAGATTCTGATCGTGTAGCACACAGGGTAAGTAGTTCCTAGCGTTCCAGGCGTGTTCGCACAATTCTCAGCAGTGCCTACTGGTTTCCTAGCGACGGGCAAGCTACTTTCTTGCGGGACAAATCTCCCAGTTTCTCTACATCAAGTACTTCAAGAGAACCCAGGATCGCAACCCTGGGCTTTACAATTGGATAATTGAGAGACCTTCCCCTTCATTGATCGTTTTCGCAACCACAGCATTGCATCACGCACTGCACGAATGCCAGAACAACAACGGTGTGATGACAGTCAGGGCTGCCGGTGCCAAAAAACCACATTGGATGTACTCATTCAATATGACAAATGATGGCCATAAGTTGGCATTGGACACTTGGGGAATGGTGCTAACAACATTTCAAGCGGTATATACAAAGTTGATGAATACGTGGAACGAGCTGCCAGCTGCATACCGAGAAAAAGTGACCACGACGATCACCGCGGAGCTGCGTAAGCATGTCATCAACGCAAAACCCACGATTGGCACTCTGCCAGTGCTGGACGACATGTCTCCCGAGGAAATCGATGCTGACATGATGTCGGCACTGATCGCGGAGCCCTTACCGGTGGTGCCTCCATATCAGCAGATGCAGATTCCACTGGCAGTCAACGAAAAATTGATTGACGCCGAGGATGGCATTATTCCCGATGACGCCAATATTGGAGAGGATACTGGTGATGTAACGTTCGACGGTTATGGTACTGATGAGATTAGGGAGGGTACGGAGGGTGAAGATGCGGGGGAGGACGAGGAGACTGGCGATGCGGAACAGGATGAGGAGTCTGGAGGTGAGAGTCATATATAGTATGGAATCAACTATGACGCGACTGGAGCTGTGTATGTGTGCGTAAAAGTGGGTAAACGGACGCCTGCATGGCCGTGTCGCCAATGTGAGGTGCTCCGGCCAGCTACGTTTGAACATAGATCGCCATGGCAGCTGCATCCAACGCCTGGTGCCGTGGCGGCCCCAGTGCCTTTCTTGCCATGGCGGTTGCTGGATCGCTGGTTTGTTCCGCTTGTTGGTGGCTTGCCCTCCGAGCCAGTCACAGCTCCGCCCACTTACTCCACTCGATCGATCGTGCCGCCCTTCCGCGATGGTTCCGTCCACTGTTTCAAGTGCTTGCACCACTATGTCGATGCAGGGTGTGGTGGGGACGGCAGGAGCCGGTCGAAGCGGGGCGACGAGACAGTAACAGCCGCTGGATAGCTCCAATTGTGCGGCTAAAAACAACGGGTTCCATAGTATCTACGACTGTAGGAGTGTTGGCGAAGTTTTTGTATTGCGAGTGATCCCTCGTGCACAAATTACTAGTGGCGGCACACTCACTTAACATTAGCAGGGGCCTAATTAAACGTCCGCAAAATACCTAACCTCGCCACTCTCAATCCTACATGTCATCGTTCTCCGCATCGCCATCATGCCAGCCGCTGTTGTATTCGTCACATCGTATTGCACACCTTCCAGCTGTTTCTGATACACTGAGAGCTGCGCTAAACAAATCAGAAAGGTCGCCAGCATTCTCGTCGCATCTTACACGCCATTGTACTCCTCGCATGGTACGCACCATTGTACTAGTCACGTCTTACTCCCGATCGTACTTGACGCTAGCGTCCTGACCGCCATCCCCCTCATCGGTATTATACTCGCAGTATCTTACTTGTCATCACACTCGTCTTGTCGTATGGCACAACATCCCACTGTTTCTGACACTCTGAGAGCTGCGCTTACATCCTGAAGATCGCCAACATAGTCGTCGCAGTTTACTCGCTGTCGTAGTCGCCGGCATGGTTCTGCCCGCCATCCTCCTTATGATCATCTACCCGTCACGTCTTACTCGCCATCGTACTCGCCGCATCTTACTTGCTGTCATTCTTGCCGGCTGGGTCGTGCCTGCCATCCTGCTCCTCGTCGGCATCATACCCATCACGTCTTGCTTGCCCTCGTACTCACTGCCAGGGTACTGACCACCATTGTCCTCATCGACTGCGTACTCGCAGTATCTCACTCGTAATCATAATCGTCTCGTCATATGGCACAACATCCCACTGTTTCTGACACGCTGAAAGCTGCGCTTACATCCCGAAGATCACCAACATAGTCGCCGCATCTTACTCGCTATCATGGGCGCCGGCATGGCCACCACCTTATCGACATCTACCCGTCACGTCTTACTCGCCATCGTACTCGCCGCATCTTACTCACTGTCGTTCTTGCCAGCTGCGCCGTGCCCACCATCCCCCTCATTTGCATCATACTCTCAGTATCTTTGTTGTCATCACACTCGTCTCGTCGTATGGCACAACATCCCGCTGTTTCTGATACTCTGAGAGCTGCGCTAACGTCCCGAAGATCGCCAACATAGTCATCGCAGTATACTTGCTGTCGTAGTCACCGGCATGGTCCTACCCGCCATCCTCCTTATTGACATCTTCCCGTCACGTCTTACTCGCCATCGTACTCGCCGCATCTTACTCGCTGTCGTCCTTGCCAGCTGGGTCGTACCCGCCATCCTCCTTATCAGCATCATACCCGTCGCGTCTTGCTTGCCCTCGTACTCGCCGCCAGGGTACTGACCACCACTCTCCGACATCGCACTCACGGCATCTCACTTGTCATCATAATCGTCTCGTCGTATGGCACAACATTCCGCTGTTTCTGACACTCTGAGAGCTGCGCTTACATCCCGAAGATCACCATCATGGTCGTCACAGGTAACTGGCTGTCGCAGTTGCCAGCATGGTCGTACCCACCATCCTCCTTATTGACATCTACCCATCATGTCTTACTCACCATCGTACTTGCCGCTAGGGTACTGACCACCATTGTCCTCATCGACAGCGTGCTCGCAGTATCTCACTCGTCATCATAATCGTCTCGTCGTATGGCACAACATCCCACTGTTTCTGACACTCTGAGAGCTGCACTTACATCCCGAAGATCGCCAACATAGTCGTCGCAGTTTATTCGCTGTCGTAGTCGCCGGCATGGTCGTGCCCGCCATCCTCCTTATCGACATCTACCTGTCACGTCTTACTCACCATCGTACTTGCCGCCAGGGCACTGACCACCATTATCCTCATCGACAGCATGCTTGCAGTATCTCACTTGTCATCATAATCGTCTTGTCATATGGCACACCATTCCGCAGCTTCTGACACTCTGAGAGCTGCGCTTACATCCTGCAGATCACCAACATAGTCGCCGCATCTTACTCACTGTCGTTCTTGCCAGCTGGGTCGTGCCCGCCATCCTCCGCATCGACATCTATCCGTCATGTCTTACTCGCCATCGTAGTCGCCACATCTTATTCGCTGTCGTTCTTGCCAGCTGGGTCATGCCCGCCATCCTCCTCATCGACATCTAGTACCCGTCACGTCTTACTCGCTATCGTACTTGCCGCCAGGCTACTGACCACCATTGTCCTCATCGACAGCGTGCTCGCAGTATCTCACTCGTCATCATAATCGTCTCATCGTATGGTACAACATCCCACTGTTTCTGACACTCTGAGAACTGCGCTTACTTCCCAAAGATTGCCAAGATAGTCGTCGTATTTTACTCGCTGTCGTAGTCGCCGGCATGGCCACCACCTTATCAACATCTACCTGTCACGTCTTACTCACCATCGTACTCGTCGCATCTTTCACGCTGTCGTTCTTACCAGCTGGGTCATGCCCGCCATCCCCCTCATCGGCATCATACTCGTAGTATCTTACTTATCATCACGCTCCTCTCGTTGTATGGCACAACATCCCACTGTTTCTGACACTCTCAGAGCTGCGCTTACGTCCCAAAGATCGCCAAAATAGTCGCATCTTACTCGCTGTCGTAGTCGTCAGCATGGTCCTGCCCGCCATCCTCCTTATCGATATCCCGTCACGTCTTACTCGCCATCGTACCCGCTGCATCTTACTCGCTGTCGTCCTTGCCGCCTGGGTCATGTCCGCCATCCCTCTCATCAGCATCATACGTATCTTGCTCGCCATCATACTCGCTGCGAGGGTACTGACCACCATTCTCCTCATCGACAGCGTACTCGCAGTATCTCTCTCATCATCATATTTGTCTTGTCGTATGGCACAACATCCTGCTGTTTCTGACACTCTGAGAGCTGCACTTACGTCCTGAAGAGCGCCAACATAGTCATCGCAGCTAACTCGCTGTCGCAGTCTCCGACATGGTTGTACCCGCCATCCTCCTCATCTGCATCATACCTGTCGCGGCTTACTCTCCATCGTGCTTGCCACCTGGGTTCTGCCCACCATCCTCCTTATCGACATGTACCCACCGCATCTTACTCGCTGTTGTAGCCGCCGGCATGGCCACCTTCTCATCGACATCATATGTATTGCGGCTTACTCACCATCGTACTTGCCACCTGGGTCCAGACCGCCATCCTCATCGACATCGTGCTCGACACGTCTTACTCGCCGTCGTACTCGTCTGGTCGCATTGCGCAACTTCCCATTGTTTCTGACACAGAGCTGTGCTAACAACGTCACGCTCGCCAACATACTCGTCGCGTCTTGCTAGCTGGCATACTCGACGGTTTATACTTGTCAGCTTCCAACCGTTGACACTTGTAGAGGTGTGGTTAGCACGTTAAGAACAGCGTATGCAGGCTGTGATACTTGCGAGCGATAAATGCGGTGGTTGGTGCAGCGTTGGACACGGTGGTGCGTGCGGCGCTGGGTGCTCGTGCTGGGTGCTTTGTGAGATAGAGTATATAGCTGTATGTTAGATATAATGAATACAACTGGAGTAAGTCGCTACCCCTAGAATGCGGATGTGATTTAAGGCTTCGCTGCGATTTTCAGCGCTGTGATAGCTGCGTCTGAATGCAGTGGCATTGACAGCTGTGTCTGGACGCGCGGTGCTGGGACAGGCGTCATCCGGTCGCTGTTCGCCATGACATTCTTTGTCCGGATGACGCTCGCTGCATCCTGATGGCAGATGCCCTGACACTCCTCGTCCGGAAGGCATATGCCGTGGCAGTTGCGTCCGAACGCAGTTGCGTTGACAGCTGCGTCCAGAAGGCAAATGCCCTGACACTCCTTGTCTGGAAGGCAGATGCCGTGGCGTGCGTTGTCCAGAAGGTATATGTCATGGCATGTGTCGTCCGGATGACATTTGCCTTGACAATCTGCGTCTGTAAGACTTGCACTGTGTTCAGAAGGCAAATGCCCTGACACTCCTCGTCCAGAAGGTAGATGCCGTGGCACACGTCGTCCAGAAGGCAGATGCCGTGGCGCGCGTCATCCCGACGACATTTGCCTTGATAATCTGTGTCCGGAAGGAAAATGCCGTGACACCCCTCGTCCAGAAGGTAGATGCCCTGACACTCCTCGTCCGGAAGGCAGATGCCATAGCGCGCATCGTCCGGAAGGTATATGCATGGCATACGTCGTCCAGATGACATTTGCCTTGACAATCTGTGTCCGTATGACTCGCACTGCTTCAGAAAGCAAATGCCCTGACACTCCTCGTCCGGAAGGCAGATGCTGTGGCACGCGTCATGCAGAAAGCAGATGCCATGGCACGTGTCGTCCAGACGACATTTGCCTTGACAATCTGCATCTGTAAGACACGCGCTGCGTCCAGAAGGCAAATGCCCTGACACTCCTCGTCCGGAAGGCAGATGCAGTGGCACGCATTGTCCGGACGACATTTGCCTTGATAATCTGCGTCCGTAAGACTCGCACCGCGTTGAGAAGGCAAATGCCCTGACACTCCTTGTCCAGAAGGCAGATGCCGTGGCACACATCATCCAGAAGGCAGATGCTGTGGTACGCGTCGTCCGGAAGACATTTGCCTTGACACTCTGCATCTATAAGTCACGCGCTGCGTCCAGAAGGCAAATACCCTGACACTCCTCGTCCAGAAGGCAGATGCCGCAGCACGTGTCGTCCGGACGACATTTGCCGTGACATTAGTTGTCCGGGAGGCCAATGCGTTGGCCATCTCCGTCTGGTGCACATATGCACAGGCGTTTCTCGTTCGGAGCGGCATGTGCTCTGACATGCGTCGTCCGGGCGGCGAATAACTTGCCAGTTTGCGTTCCGAGTGTCTAGATGTTTCAGTCGCATATTTAGCGACCAGACGCAGCCCCTGCATCCGGACGCAGAATTTTTTTCCCGATGGGTAGTGTTACACACCGTATGAGAGCAAGAGCGATAGGTACATAAGGAGGGAAAGAGGGATATTATGCATTGGTATCAGGAAGTGGGTGACCACTCAGGACTGACCGGCAATCCCACTGGCAGTCACGAGATCTCTGGTCACCACGCCTGGACAAACAGAAGGAGCCAGAACGATCTACCAAACCCCGCCAGGAGATCGAATTACAAATGTAAGTGCGGAGTCCAAGAGTCTAGGCTGAAGATAAGACACAGGCTACATCCTGCAAGGTGAATGCATAAACCTAACCCGAACGCCCACGAACCAATGGCACCCATACCATAAGGAACGTGGGTGGGGCGAGCTGCTACACCCCTGTCTTATCTTGCAGTTATGACCATACAACCCTGGCTCGAAAGGCCACGTCTATTACTGGAATACGACACACATGAAACATTAATATAACATCGACCTAGGGTAAGATAAGCATCGGGGAAATCCAAGGGTGACGGGAAGATTCTCAGGGTCTGAGAAGATTCCACCAACGCTGCTTAAAGAAAGGCTCGGACCAGTGGAAATGTATATAAACCCGTCTCTCCCTCCCCAAAAGAAATATTCTCATCATCACAACAAATCATCCTCCTACCTCTCGATAGAAAAATACAAAGCTTAAATTATTCTGCTGTGAATAGTTGAAACAACCTGACTCTCCTCTATTATCCTACTGCCATGTATCCCTACACCCCAGTGTCACATACTGCCAATCCATTGACGCGTAACCTCTTGAGTGTTTCCTCTACGATTCCGTCGTGCTCTTCCTCTGTTTTTCCATTTATTAGAATGTTGTCTATGTATGTGAGCCTGGGGCATAGGAGTACGCGGCAGGGCAGGTAAATCGAGAAGAAGTAGAAGTAGATAGAAGAGTCAAGTTTCTTTTCGATAATTCACAGTGGAATAATCTAAGGTCTCTTGTTCGGAGTAGTAGTGTTCGTGTGGGTCTGATGGCGAGCTTTCTTTCGCTGCGCTGGGAGCTCGGATATAAATTGTGAAGGAGGTAGTCAGGTGATCTCTCTTTGTACGCTGCCGGAGGGTAGTCGTTTGGGTGCGAGCTTATACGAGGGATAGGAGGCCCGTTTGCACAGATCCCTACCTTGTGAGTCATGGCTACGGCCTGGCTGAGGGGGACGCGTATGCTCGCCGCCGTATGAGGGAGGCATGGATAAATACCCTGAGCTGATTGGTCCTGGTCGGTGATAGTGACAAGGATGTGTAGGCAGTCGGCTGTTTCACGCTGAGGGATGTGGAAACCGTATATTGGCGCATGGGGGAAGACCCGTGGGATAATACCTCAGTGCACATTTATTCGGTGATCTAGCCTGCCTTGCGACTCCGGGGTTAAGATAGCGTACGTCCGTTACGGCCGTTGTCCTTATCCCTGTACCTTTATCTCCTGTCTAGACTCTCTCGGCCCTGTGCAGGCGTCATACTCTGCATATATCGTGCTATGACCCACGAGGGTGTTTGGTTTGTCAGAGATAGCGCTCGTGGCTGTTTCTTCTGTAGCAACTGCATACGGCACCCTGCCCACACCAGCCCATCACCGGAGTACACTGCGGACCCCCTTGCGACTTATCCAATGCACCTGGGCTGTGCGCTTGACCATAGGGTTGTCGCTCTCGGGCCGAGTGTTACGCTGACACCCCAACACGTGACTATGTACCATATACTCTTTTTGTCATCCCTGATCTACCAGGGTGTGACACTACTCCCCCCTTCTGAAGCTTCGTCCTGAAGTGAACCAGAGATGGGTTTGTGACTTTTTAGCTGTAAGGAACCTAGTGATAGTTCTTTTTTAGAATGCAGTCCTCCAGCCCCTGCATCCCTGATCGCCTATCTATGAAGAAATCCCTCCTGCGGGAAAAACTTCATAGTTAATACGGTTGACGATCAGCTCTCTATTCAGCCCTCTGAGATGGGGTAAATATACTGTCGGAGCATGGTGATCCCGAACCTTCCAACATGTGGAAACTGATTAGAGATGATCAGAAGACGGGTTGACACTGCCACGCCAGTGTAGCATTACCAGAGCCAGTCAAAAGCAGCTGGGTCTCGTTCCCTGGTCACTCCTTCCTCGCCACAGTAAAAGGTTTCGGTTTGTCGAATAGGAATTACAACAGAGATATTTGGATGCTAGTTGAAGTGTTGTGAATGAAGTCCTCTGTCCCCTTCATCCTACTACTATTGAGTGTCCCGAGAGGCCCGTACGCCTCGGAAGGAGTCAATCTAGCTCTTGGTGAGCCGGTAGTCCCTCAGAGAGTCTGGGTTCTTATGGTGAAACTCTCGAAGTTTCTCCAGACCTCCTACTGAAAAGTTGTTGAATGGCTCCTCGGTCCAATCCCGTCGGTCAGGATAGTCGAGCCATCTGACGAGGTATACGATATGGCATCCTTGCTTGGTGCTGCCAAGAACCTCATTGACATCGTATTACTTGCTCTGTTCGATGTCATCCGCTTCCCGGAGTATTTTGGATGGGTCCGGGGGCACTCGGTGCTCGCTGACTCAGTAAAGTTCGAGTAGGGAGATGTGGAAGATATTGTGGATCTTCCATTTTCGTGGGAGTGTAAGGCAGACGGCGAGAGGAGAGAAGAGTTTTTCGATCTAGAAGGGACCATGATTTTTGTGGTCCATCTCTCGAGAAGGGCAACGCGTTTGGGTGTTTCGTCCGTTAAGCATAACCAAGTCCCCAACTTGGTATGTGGTGGCCTCCTTTCGACTGGGGTTGGTATACCTGCACATTCGCTCCTGTGCCGTCTCGAGTCCTTTTCGGGCGTCATTGTGCACAATGTGCATCCAGTGTGCATAGACCTTGCTGGCGGGGTTGAGAATATTGACCGCCATGGGGTTCGTGGCGTTGGGGTTGAATCCGTAGTTGGCATAGAACGGAGACAGACCTGTGCTGGTGGTGACTGAGTTGTTGTAGGCGAACTCGGCCATAGGTAGCAGGGAGACCCAGTTGTTTTGCTCGTGGTTGCAGAACGAGCAGAGGTAAGCCTCGATGGTTTGATGGTAAATTGGTCGACAACTACCCAGAGTTGGTCACATCCGTCAGAGATCGGTAAGTCGGTGATAAAGTCCATGGTGATCGATTGCCATGGAGCATAAGGGGGCCGAGCTCTAGAGGGTGGAGGAGCCCATATGGGTGGTGGTGTGCTGCTTTGTTTCGCTGGCAATCCAAGCAGCTCCGGACGAAGTCTATAATTTGCTCGTCCATTTTTGGCCACTAGAAGTTGCAGCAAATCAGCTCGATCGTCTTGTCCTGGCCCATGTGTCCAGCGACCTTTGTGTCCTATTCTGATTCAAGGATCCTTTGGAAGAGGTCCTTGTCATTGGGGACCCACAACAAACCCTTCCAGTATACCATTCCTTCCCTCAGCTCCAGAATTTCTCTCCTGGCCTTTGTGGCCTCCCACTGTTCCTCACAGGGGAGAGTGGTAACCTCCTCGATGGCTGAGCTGTCATTCGGCACTGGTCTTCCCAACACCGCTTCCTGTTCCAAGGCCTCAAGCACCTTGCGGTACTCAGGGTCCTTTTTACCAGCCTCCCACATAGAGCCTTAGAACCCTTCGCTCCATCTTCTTGCCAGGATGCCGCCAAGTTGTGCTGTGGAGGAAATGTAGATAGTTCCTGGGCCCATGGTGCTGATTCTGCCCAAAAAGTGGGATGGGTGCAGAATCGTGGTGATTGGCTGGTCCTCACTCCCCTCTTTCTCAGGCCGGTGCTCCGAACACCTGGATAGTGTATCTGGCTTGCTGTTTTGGGAGCCAGGACGGAAGAAGATTTTGAAGTTGATACCGGCAAGCTCCTGCACCCAGCGAGCTTGTTGGCGGTTGAGTACTTTAGTCGTAGTAAAGTACTCAAGGTTCTGGTGGTCCAAGAACACCTGCACTTGGTGTACAGTGCCTTCGCAGTATCGTCTCCAGTGTTTGAAGGAGTCGATGATCGTGAGAAGTTCCTTGTTGTGGATTTTGTAGTTGATTTCCATGGGGGAGAACTTCCTCGAATGGAAGGCGACTGGGTGCAGGCGGTTCTCCTGGTCTCGTTGGGAGAGGATTGCTCTGAGGGCGAAGTCCGATGCGTCTGTCTCAACGATCACTGGCTTTTGGATGTCGAAGTGTGCCAGGATTGGGGCAGTCATGAATCGGTTCTTCAGCTCTTGAAATGCAAGCTTGGCCTCGGGCGTCCATCTTCAGTCTCTGGCGTTAACATTCGTGAGCTCCATGAGTAGACGGGCTACTCTCGAATAATCTTGGATAAAGCGTCGGTAAAAATTAGCAAAGCCCAAGAAGGATTGGACTTCGGTTAAGGAGGAGGGGGACTTCCACTCTAGTACCACCTTGACTTTTTCGAGAGACATCTTGATCCCTTCTCTGCCGATCAAGTATCCTAGGAATTCCACCTCGGTCTGCCGCCAGATGCACTTATCGGGGGACATAGCCAGTTTGTTTTCCCGTAGCCTTTGGAGGACTTCTTGGACGATTTTATCATGCTCCTCAACTGTTTTTACGTAGATGAGGAGGTCGTCCATGTAGGCGAGAAGTCTGAGGTCAAGCATATCCTGGAAGATATGGTTCATCATATCTTGGAAGGTTGTGGGGGTATCACTCAATCTGAAGGGCATAACGAGGAACTCATATAGGCCGTACCCAGTGCGAAAGGCGGTTTTCCATTCATCTCCCTCTTTGATCCGGATCAGGTGGAACCCATTCTTTAGGTCCATCTTGGTGAACCACTGGGCTCCCTAAATCCGATCCTACAATTCTTGCATTAGAGGGAGGGGTTACTGGTTCGGGATCGTTATTCGATTGATCCCTCAGTAGTCGACACAGAGTCGAAGGCCACACCCATTAGGCTTGGGGACAAAGAGGACGGGGGAACTGGCGCTGGAAGTCGATCACGGGATTTTTCCGGTCCTCAGCCTCTCCTTCAGCCATTCTCGAAGAGTTTCCAATTCGTGCTCTCAGAGGGGGTAGATTGGTCTCCAGTGGGCTGATTCCCCTACCCTGAAGTCGATGGCGTGGTCGTAGGAGCGGTGCTCCGGGAGTGCGTCAGCAGCTTCTTTTCCCATAATTCCGAGAAACTGCTGGAATTCTCTCGGTACCTCCTCCAGTGAGCCGTTGGTCGTCAAGTCTATGGCCGAGACGTATCTGATGAACCTGGCCTCAGGGTGCGACAAAATAGGCTTGTCAAGGTTCAGGGAGAATTCCTGGACTGTGGTTTTGGTGCAGAGGTCCAGGTAAGAGGGGGAGCTGAATTGGAGCTTGGATGAATCCCAGGCACCTTATGGTGGGTGCTTGGCGATCCACCAGAAGGGGAGGAACACGTCCACCTCAGGTTCCAGAGGGGTTACCTCAAAGACTTTCTGGGTGTAGTGCTTTCGATGTTGTAGGAGAACGGATTTGGTGTATTCGTGTCCGGCTCATGGGATAATATCACCGGTAAAGTTACGGATAGCGATATTCGTTTCGTGAGTGTAACATGGGATATCCATCTCGTCAACAAAGGATTTGCTGATAAGTGCGGTTGAGCACCCCGTGTCGAGGAGAGCATGGATGGTGGCTTACTTTTTGTTTCAATGGACCACCATTTTCACGATCGGTCGGTTGCTGCAGAGTGGCTTCTCGGTGGTGTTGTCGGGCAAGGCCAGCTCACTGGGAGCCAGCTTTCTTCATTGTCTATCCTTCGATGTTCCAGCACTTGGTTTGTCTAGACCCTTTCGTTTCCAAGATGTCCCACTGATTATAGCAAAGGCCTCCGGGTGCAGCATGCTATAGCCTTTCAAAAATCCACCTCATCCGATAAGTCACCCCAGAAGGGGCCTTCTTGCATGTCCGAGTCTCAAGTTTTTGTGGCGGAGACCTTGGCTTGCTTTGGATCGGGGGATTCGTTCGTTGGGGCATCGTCTGTCGAGCGCTTCCATTTTCCTGTGCTGGATGCCGACGCCGTGGATCCCTTGGTAGCGAGGGGGGTACCTTTCTTTGTTGTCTTGGCATAGCATTCGGTGGTGTGATGTCTCTTATCGCTACACCGCCAGCAACCGCTTTGGTTGTCCTTTTTATGGGAGTCGATCTCTGCTTGGTCAACTCCAGCCAAGGCAGCACAGGTGTTCTCCCATACCCTTTCCTTTCCTGACCTTCCGGTCTGACCACTTGAGTCAGTCTTTCCTGACTGCTTGTGGTCTACCTCTTTTCTGCCAGTGTTCCCAGACTTTCCTGACCTTTCGGTCTTCCCAGGGCCCTTCCCGGAGCCCTGAGCATCCTTGTTTCCTTGACCTTCCTGCCGCCACCAAGCTGCCTCCAGTGTCTTCCTCTTCTCCACATGGATCCCTGCCTCTTAGGTGGTGGTCAGGAAATCCCCATCTTCCAGAAAATCGAAGGCATTGTGGGCAAAGCGTATGTCCAGTATCTCGCTGCTCATCACGTGGTCAATTTTCTCCTGGAGGCTCCTGTCCGTGACCCCTACATAGATGTTCAGGGCCTGGAACTCGACGAAGTAGGCCTTAATGTCTCCTTTGTAGCGGAGTTGGCCAATCTTTGCGAGAGCATTGGCTGCTTCCCGTGAGTCCTGGATGTCCGTCTGGATCACCTCTGAGTAGGCTCCCCAGGTATCTCCAGTCCTTTGGGTAATTTTTCGGTGGTGGAGGTGCCAGGCTTTGGCAGTGCCTGACAACTGGGTCCTGACCCAGGTGATCCTCTGGGCCTCCGACGTTCCTGGGTAGAAGCTGAGGCACTCTTCTACTGATTCTCACCAGGTGTTGAACGGTGTAGTAGGCTTGCCATCGTACTCCGATGGGTTTTCCATTTTTAGTTAGGGTGTGCTGATCACGTCAGGCCTCGGTCGTTGCAGACCAGCTCCTGCCTAAGCGGCCCAGAGTCCTTCTCCGATCGTGCGAGCGAGTTTTTTGGGAGTAAACTCATCGTCATTATTGTTTTTCTCTTCCTCCGTGCCCTATCCCTTCGGTTTGCAGGTCTCGGGCCTGGGGGTGGTGTTGAGGTCGGTGTCATCTTGTTCGCCGTCCTCGGATGGCTCACTAGGAGCCAGTGAGATCTTTGGAGGTCATAGTGGTGGTCCAGTACCTCCTGATCCCCCGGCGGCAACCGCTGGTTCCTCTGGGGTGGCGGGAGGTCGGGTGGTCCTGCGGGCCATCTGTAGGTAGGTTGGCCTCTGGGCCTTAAGCCCTTCAGCCTTTTTGCGTATTACTGCGAGGTAGGCCTTGATCATAGCGTTGTCGGCTGCCAACTTTTCGGTGGTGGCTTGCTGCTTGGCAGCCTATCGTTTAACGTTATGGTTGAAGTTGGCCTGCTCCTAATGCCTTTGCCCGTCAGCAGTCTGAATGAAGGTGAGGGCATCATTGAGCCTGGCGATCTGGAGGCCTCGCTAATGGTCAGCCATGGCAGTTTCCACGTTTTTCTCCACAATCGTTCGCCAGACATCTGCAGTGAACTGCTGCGAGACGTTGGCAGTGCATATGAGTTCTGTCTGGATCCACTGGTGGGATACTGTGGAGTCTGCCTCCTGCTGGGAGTATAGGTATTGTACTGCCTTGCAGAGGACCTGGTAGTTGTGTTCGATCTGAATGATCTCGAGGTCAGTCTGATCGAACTTGTCGTCCAGGGCTCGTCTGAGTTCCCTAAGGTTGCGGTGGGTATGTCGCTGTTGCTGAACCAGCAGATGGACCCAAGCAGCGGGCTGCTGGATCTCGACAGTATCGAGGGAGGGCCAGATGCCGTGGTAGATCTCGATTGCAGTTTGAGGTTGCTCGATTTGCAGTATGTCAACGTTCGAGGATACTGCTGCAGGAGTCGAGGGGGTCGTCATTGTAAGGGACGAAAAGTAAGGTGACTTTAAAACTTAGATTATAGTGTGAGTCTGGGACGTGGGAGTACGTAGCAGGGGATGTAAATCGAGAAGAAGTAGAGGTAAATAGAAGAGTCAAGTTTCTTTTCGATAATTCACTGTGGAATAATCTAAGGTCTGTTGTTCGGGGTAGTGGCGTTTGTGTGGGTCTGATAGCGAGCTTTCTTTCGCTGCACTGGGAGCTCGGATATATATGGTGATGGAGGTAGTCAGGTGATCTCTCTTCATATGCTGCCCGAGGGTAGTTGTTTGGGTGTGAGCTTGTGCGAGGGATAGGAGGCCAGTTTTGCACAGATCCCTACCTCGTGAGTCATGGCTATGGCCTGGCTCAGGGGGACATCTATGCTTGCTGCCGTATGAGGGGGGCATGGGTAAATACCCTGAGCTGATTAGTCCTGGTCGGTGATAGTGACAAGGATGCGTAGGCAGTCAGCTGTTTCACGCCGAGGGATGGGGGAACCGCTTATTGGCACATGGGGGGAAGTCCCGTGGGATAATACCTCAGCGCAGATGTATTCGGTGATCTAGCCTGCCTTGCGACTCCGGAGTTAATATTGTATACGTCCTTTACGGCCGTAGTCCTTAACCCAGTACCTTTATCTCCCACCTAGACTCTCTCAGCCCTGCACAGGCGTCATACTCTGCATATGTTGTGCTATGACCCGCAAGAGTGTTTGTTTTGTCAGAGATAGCGCTCGTGGCTGTTTCTTCCGTGGTACCTGCGTACAGTGCCCTGCCGGCACCAGCCCCTCACCAGAGTACACTGTGGACCCCCTTGTGACTTATCCAATGCACCCGGGCCATGCGCTTGACCATAGGGTCGTTGCTCTCGGGCCGAGTGTTATGCTGACACCCCAACACCTGACTATATACCATATACTCTTTTTGTCAACCCTGATCTACCAGGGTGTGACAATGTAGGCTATCAGCCTGAGATCCAACATATCAGAAAAGACGTGATTCATCATGTCCTGGAAGGTGGAGGGTGTGTTGGTAAGGCCGAACAGCACGACCTGAAATTCGTATAGACCGTATCTTCTTCTGAAGGCGGTTTTCCACTCGTCTCCTTCTCGTATTCTGATTAGGTTGAACCCGTTTTTGAGGTCCAGTTTTGTAAACCACTGGGCACCCTGTATCAGGTCTTGAAGTTGTTGCATTAGCGGAAGTGGATATTGGTTGGGGATCGTGATTTGATTCAGTGCTCGATAGTCGACGCATAACCTCAAACCCCTTCCATTGGGTTTTGGTACGAACAGGATTGGTGACCCGGCTGGGGAAGTTGAACGGCGGATTTTCCCTGTTTTTTCCATTTCTTTCAGCCATTCCCGTAGTGCTTGCAGTTCTACCTCAGATAGGGGGTATATCGGTTTCCATGGTGCTGTGCTTCCTTCTTTGAGGTCGATCTTGCAGTCGTAGGTATTTTGGGCTGGTAATGCCTCTGCTAATTCTTTTCCCATCACATCCAGATATTGGTGAAATTTGGCAGGGATGAGACTTAGTGAGTCCTCGGTTTTTGCTGCCGAGACATAGCCTATCACATGAGCGTTCGGGTTTTGGCACACGTCCTCATCCCAGGAAAGCTCAAAGTTAGCAGTTTCGAACTTTGTGCATTTTTCCAAGCAGCTGGGAGAGTTGAATCATACTTCTGCGCTAGTCCACTCTTTTTCACGAAATGTATGGGTGCTCCGGTTCCTTGTAGAGCATGCTTGGTGATCCATCAGAATGGGAGGAAGACGTCCACGCTGGGTTCTATAGGTGTTACTTCGAAGGTTTCCCACGAGAAATATTTTCGGTGCTGGAGTATTAATTCCTTCATGAAGTATTCGCCTGCTCCTTTTACAGCTTCTGCTTCAAAGTTTTCGAGGGTTTGCTTCGTCATATGTCTTTCTACAGGGATTCGTAATCATTTTACAGTGTCGATGTTGATTAATGGTACTGAACAGCCCATGTCTAGGAGGACCCATACTTCCTCCTGGGTTTTTTCCCACCGGATTTTCATGCGGATAATGGGTCTTGTTCCGCTGAAAGGCTTTTTGGCTAGCCTCCCTCCTTCTCTGTTCGGGTTTACTGAGGCTGGTCATTTCATGCCGTATATTATAGGGAGGAGTCGGAGATGTGGCATCTTCCACTCTTTCAAAAATCCTCCTCACTGTCCGTCCAGGGGGTTTGGAGCTCCCCCTCCATGCTTTTGATGGCCACTACCTTCTGTAGTTTCGTTGCCGGTGGTTCTGCCTCGTCCTCTCCTTGTTTTCTTTTGTGGTTTACTTGATCGGTGGCGGCCACCTTCTTTGGGGCGGGAGGCAGGACGGTTCCTTTTGTTCAGTTAAAGGAGAAGCATTCGAAGGTTTTATGTCCGCTTCTCCCACACCTCTAGCAGTCGACTTGGTTATCTTGTATTCCTCCCGTTCTTGTGCCGGAGTTCCTGCCAGAGCGGCATCTCTGGTAGGCCATGTATCCTTTTTCCCATACCAGTTGGAGGCTTCTCGGCCCGTTGTCAGGAACTCAGATTTGCGGGCCGGGTGGGGGTTCTGATTCCGTTCCTTACCTTTCCGGGCGTCGTCCAAGCCTCCTTGGCTTTATGTGTCCTTCTTCCTTTTCTCAGGCTTCTGTGTCCTTGCTCCCTCTCTCACCTTCTCCAGAGCCTCAATTCTTTCCACCTGTAGTCCTGCTTGGTAGGTGGCCTGGAGGAATCCTTCATCGTCGGCAAATTCTTCGATGTAGTGTGTGAACCGCATTCACAGGATTTCGGATGTCATTGCGAGGTCTACTTTTTCTTTCAATGCCTCACCTATTTCCCGGGCCAAGATGTTAAGGGCCCGGAATTCTGTTAGTTAGGCTCAGATTGACCCTTAGTATCGGAGCTGCCCTAGTTTTAGCTAGGCGTTGGCTGCTTCCCGCTGATTCCAATATTTGGCTCGAATGGCTGCTGTGTAGTTTGTCCAGGTGTCATTACCCTGCAGCTCTTGGTATCTGTGTAGATGCCATACTTCCAGAGCCGTGTCGATCAGAAGAGTTCTGATCCATACGATTTTTTGGCGGTCAACCGTCTCCAGGCAGAGGTCCAGGTATATGGTCACCAATTTCCACCATTGATTGAAAGCTGTTGTACCTTTTCCGTCAAATTTCTCTGGGTTTCCCATTTTTAGGTATAACGTGTTGAGTCGAGCTTCGTGTCTTGGTTGTTTGTGTGATCGTACTGCTGCAATCTCTTGGCCGACTAGTCTCGCAATTTCTTCTGGCGTGAGCATGGTTGCTAGTCTTTCTTGGGTTGGTTCTTCTGCATACAGAGGAGGTCGGCCCATTGGTGCGAGGTTCCGTTCGTATAGGTCTTCGTCTTCGTCTTCAAACAGTGGTGGTAGGGACAACGATAACGCTGGCCTTCAGAGGTACCTTGGAGGTTCCCAACCCCCTCCTCCTTGGTTCCAGTTTTCTGGAGCTATTGTCAGTCCTGGTATGGTGGGAGTTGGTGCAGGTATTGGTATGCATGGGAAGAGCAGCATGGCGGGGGGTCGCTGCGTTCGGAGTGGGCTCCCCAAGGTTGGTCAGGCCGTCAGTTGCGGTGGTCCATCCGAGTTTCCTGGCATGCTCGTACTGGGAGGCTGGATTGGGCTGTGCCACGGCTGAGGTGGTTCGTTTACGGGGGATCTTGGTTTTAGGGAAGTGGGCAAGGGTATCCGAGTTGCGATTCGCCGGATTTCATCGCGGGCTTGCCTTAGTTCCTTCTCCATTGCCGTCATTTTTCTTTGGTGGTCAGCCGCCTAGAGCTCCACATTGCCTTGGAAGGTAGCCAGATGTAGTCCTCGGGTGGTATTTGCTTCGGCCAAGAAAGCCAGTACGTCATTTACCCTGGTGAGCTGGGTGGCCTGGCATATCTGGCACTGGTCTGCCTCGTCTGTCCGCTCGATGATTGCCTGCCAGACGCTCTGAGCAAGGGTTTGGTATGCGTCTGCCGCATTAGCCAGCTCAGTGTAGACCCAGGCTTCTGCAATTTCCTCGTTAGCGTTTACCCGATCATATACATACCTAGTGCCATCTGCCAACATGTAATAAGCCTGCTCGATTCGTTGCATCCATTGATCTGTCCGGTTGCTGGTGTTGCCATATAGCTCTGTGATCTGACTTAGGTCGCTTTCGGCCTGTCACTGCTGCCTTACCATAGTTCAGACCCAAACTGCTGGGTTGGACATTTCTATGGCTTGTTCCAGTATAGGCCTTCCATCAGTGATTTGCAGTAGGTCCTGTGAGGCCTCAAGGTGGAGCATGTTGAAGTCGGATGAGGTTGTCATTTTTAGTATAAATCTAATGGATGTCTGGTGTTGATGGTTTCGTCGTCTTCGAACGTATAATCGCAAATTTCTCGAAATTCGTAACCGTCGAGGTCGGCCACGAGTTGAAGAGATGTGCAGTTGGACCAGTATTGAGTTTACCAGTTCTCTGGGCTACAATCAATTTGCACTGTTTTCAGGGTTGGACCGTCTATCTCCGTATCCCAATCACTGAGGTCAAGTATGGAGTCAATGGTGAGGAATCTGAGGTCAAATGAATATTGGGATGTTGGTTCAAGTATGTTTGCGAATTCGAGAAGATATTGATGATCTTGTTCAAAGGAGAGCATTCCTTGATTTCTCCTTTTTTTTTTTTTCAAAGTAGGGTGATTTTTGGATCGAAGATTATAGTGTGACACTAGAGTTGTCTTGGAAACAGAGTGCTGGGAGAATCAAAGGTAATCAGGCTACTTTCGATAATTCACAACAGAATAATCTTAGATCTTGTTTGTGTGGGTTTGGGGGGGGTGTTGGTGAGGATGTTCGCACTGATTTCTCTCTCCTCGAGGGAGAAATCCTTCCTTTTTATCTGAGGGTCGCCAGTGTAAGAGGCGGTGACTTGGACTTGGATTCCACTAAGGTGCAGAGGCCCTATGGATGATTCATTGGTCCTGGCCAGGGTGCAGATAAGGGGAGATGAGGTTTCATGCAGCTGAGTGGGGTTCTCTGAGCTCAGACTCTCTTTTGTACACCTGTCAGGGGTGACATGGCTCTCCCCTCATTCCTTGAGTGGAGTCAGCCTGTTAAAGATTGTCCAATCACCATTCCTCTGAGAGTCTTCACACAAGCAGAGAGAGAGAAAGAGAGAGATGGAACGAGATGATTTGATCGTTGACATGTGATGGAATAGCTCAAACGTGATGTGTCTTATATTTTTCTATACTATGAAGAAGCATATAAGAGTGTAGAAGGAAGAAGGTGAAAGACACTGCTATAGAAGAGTGCCTAGCTGTCGTTACCAGGATCCCCTCACCATTGCCACTGCTATGGCGCTGCCATTGCTATGGCGTTGCTCCCCAGAGCGTTGCTGCTGCCGCCGTTTCTGCGGTGTTGCTTCCGTTGGTACGCCATGCCGGAGTGACGAGAAGCAATACCAACACACCCCCTCTTCTCGGGCTCCATACCAAACAGAAATCCACCAAATCAAGAACAATCCCATTAAATCCTCATTGACCTTATTAAAACCTCTACAGTCAAAACCTCTTTGGAAAAATACTTGCTAGTAGGAAAAAGAGTGCCGACTCACGTTTGCCGACGGGATGCAAGAATATGCTCAACAAAAGAACCTACTTTCCTCTTCCAATTCCTTATCACCCGCACCCCCTTTTCTTCGCCAAAGAACTGCACCCCCTTTTCCTTTTCGAGATCAGCCTCATTCATCATATTCGTATTCTTCATCGTTGGGGTTGAATGGAGTGAGACCGGTGAGTTGCAATAGTTGTTTGTGTTGGGGAACCGCAAGAGGTTTCGTCAGCAGATCGGCAGGATTAGACTCTGAGGTAACGTATTGAAACTTAACTGCGCCTTTCATCTGTTCGTCGTGAACATGATGATATTTTACGTCAATGTGTTTTGACTTTTGCCGTACGACTCCCGAGGTAATCAATTTGATGGTGCCTTGGTTGTCGCATCCAATCGATACCGGCCCATCAATAATCTTTACTGCCATTCCTCCTGCTGCCTCCTTCATTATATGCCTGAGCCAGAGGCTTTTCCGGGTGGCGTGCGAACAGGCGATGTATTCGGCCTCGAGTGTTGAAAGCGCTACGATGCTCTGAGACTTAGCTTGCCAGTGAATCAGTCCGGACATAACGAGTTCTTCGTTGGCACCAGTGTCTCCTAGGCCGAACACACATCCTCCGACCGACTTGCGAGTTGTAAAGTTTTCTGCCCAATCCGAGTCGGTATATCCGATAATGTTGATAGAGGGCGTGTCCGATCGTGAGTAGGATGGAAGCCATCAGTAGTGAATTCGGAATTCTGATGTAGACTTGAGATATCGTAAAACTCTCTTGGCAGTCGTTGCATGCATTTCGAGAGGTTGGACATTGTACCGGCTCAGGGTGGTTAAACTGAAGGCGATATCCGGTTGACTTCCGAGTGCCGCATACATCAGTGATCCAACCATTGAGAGATATTCTTTGTGGTTTGCCGGTTTGTCCTCACAGTAGGTGTTAGCCAGATCTGTCTGAGGATCAAGTGGAGACTTAGCTGGTTTTGCATCTATCAGTCCGAATCGTCGTATGATTGTGTTGATGTAACCTCGTTGACAGATACTGAATCCTCCATCTTTGGTCCTCTTGATCTCGATTCCTAGGAACTGTTTTGCCGCATCCAAGTTGCACATCTTGTACTTGGTTTGCAGCAACTGCTTGATTCGGTGTCCCCGTCATTCTGCACTATTGTACGCAATGAGCAGATCGTCTACGTATAGTACTAGAAAGACTCCCTGTTGGAGGTACAGATTTGGATCTTCTGCTGATTGTCGGAATTCTATCGATTGCAAATATCCATCAATATCCTCATACCAAAGTCTGGGTGCCTGTTTAAGTCTGTAGAGTGTCTGTCGGAGGATTAAAATGCTTCCGCTTGATGTGCTTCCGTTTGATGCGCTTCCGTTTGACGCGCTTCCGTTTGACCCAAGCCAGTCAATTCCAAGTGGCATTTCCATGTAGATGTTATCTTGGCCAATCCTTGGATTTAGGAAGGCCGTTACCACATTCATATGATCGACATCCCAGCCATACTGAGCGGCAAGTGCCACTATCAATCGGAATGTTGCCATCTTGGACACTGGTGGGTAGGTTTCGTCGTAGTCGATGCCTTCTTTTTGTTCATAGGCCTTGATGACTAGTCGTGCTTTGTACTGAGTGGATCCATCCGGATTAATCTTCTTCTTGTAGATCCACTTGCATCCAATACATCAGGAAAAATTTTTTTTGCGTCCAGAGCATCCGGATGCACCAGACAGTCGAGACACTCTGGATGCAACCTCGCTAACCTGGACACAGCTTACCATGGCACCATGCGTCCCGACGTAACGTGCCACAGCACCATGCATTCAGACGTACTTCACCACAGCACCGAGCTTTCAGATGCACCTCGCCATGGCACTGTGCTTTCAGACGCACCTCGCCACGGCACCTTGCGTCCAGACGCAGCGGCCACGGCATACGCGTCTAGACAAGTAGTGTCAGGGCATTTCCCTTCTGGACGCAGAGTGTCAAGGCAAATGTCGTCCGGACGATGCGTGCCACGGCATCTGCCTTCCGGATGAGGAGTGTCAGGGCATTTGCCTTCTTTTTTTTTTTTTTTTTTTTTTTTTTAATTACTCTCATGCGACCATGTTTGATCATGGAGAGCCTAGCATTTCCATTTAAACAAGAATGACTCCTGAGAGCCCTTAAAAGTTCGAAATAACTAGGATTCAGGAGGGAAGAAAAGAGAAACACACTAGCGAACCTACTAGGGCCTGGGAAGCCATAAAACTCACCTACAATCCTATAACCAACATCTCCTGAAGTGAGATCAAGTCAAGATTGTGGGAATTACGATGAAACCTCCAGTCCCGTTTGGAACAAGAACTAGATCTTAACTCCTAAAACTCCCCAGCAGTGCAAAGGTTACCAGCCTCTGATAGGTTTAATCAGACAAATATCAAGTCTGAGGAAAGTTTTTGCTATCTGACCAAAGATAGTTGCACGTTAAGGATGTGCTTTCGTCCTGATAGAGTTTTGATGCAGATCTCAACACATGAATTTTAAAGTCTTCAAATGACTACAATTCCCTTCCAGAAAGAGAAGACCTCGCACAAAGCTTCTCTTTTTCCTTCTAGTTAGAGGGTGTGGAAGACATCACAGGTTATTCAAGCCTGTCTGTATGATCCACCAATGCTCTCCTTTAAGCTTTCGTAAGGTACACATGCCGCTGTACTACTCACTATACTCAGAGGGCTCCCAATCTATTAGTCAAAAGATTACCCGTAACGTAATCTTCTTTATCCTTCAGTGCATTGCTGCAGGGTGAGTTTCATGGCTTCCCAGGTCCAGGGCATTTGCCTTCTGGACACGGAGTGTCAGGGCATTTGCCTTCTGGATGCAGCCCGTGTCTTACAAACGCAGAGTGTCAAGGTAAATGGGATCCAGATGAGGCTTACGATGGCACACCACATATAGGTAATAGAGCAGTCACGGTGGTAGCATACGCGACTGTCAGGGTATGGTACATTGCAGCAAAGACTATCACACACGCATTTGATTCCAGGCATTGTGACTCAAACCAGTTCTATTCATTCCATCTAATGTACATCTATATACCACGTCACGTAGATGGCATCACTCTGCGTGACAGTAACAAAGGGAGTTTGCTGGATGAGACACGACGCAATGAGAACGACATCAATGAAGTGGATACCAATGAGGATACAGTGTCACGAACCTCGCACGACAGGCTCCTAAGCGCCGCGGCTGGGGCCGCCGTCACCCTTGCCGCCCTGTGGCTGGGCCTCATCACGGCTGCCGTAGTTACGGTCATCCTCCGCGCTTAGGCGCCTCACCCGATCACATCGCTCTGGCAGCGATACTCCCCTACCACTGGCCGGTCTAGATCTCTCTCCTTTGTTCTTCTATGTTGCCTATGCGTCTTTCTCGTCTTTGACGTTTCCGATTGATATTGCTTGCGCGTCCTTTCTCCTGTCCGCTACGTCTGTTGTCTCCCATTGCTTGAGCTTGCGCGTCCTTCTCCTTTATCGTTCCGAGTATTGTTTCCCCTTGATTAAGTTGTATGTCATTCTTCCTTTTCCCTTACTGTTACTGCTTGCGCGTCCTTTCTCCTGTTGCCACGAGTAGAGTGTTGGCCGCACGGCGGCCGAGTGAGATCATGTGTTTTCCTTGGGCGTAGCGATTGAGTCATGATGAAGTATGGAGGAACTGTGTCAGTCTTGTGGGCAAGCTGTGATTCCACAGAGGGAGGGAAAAGTATAAAGGAAAAGGCGCGGTAGCTAGTCTGGAGATTCTTCTCCACGCAATCTATTATCTCTCTCCACCACTCCTACTTCTACCTTCCCGTGAAACCGGCGCTGCGACTGAAACCCCGAACCGAACGACCGTGCTACACTAAAGACCATCGAGTGGCAGTAGACGACAACAACGAAAGACTGGGAGTTAGAGTCTCGCCAGCATAGACAGGGCTACGCCGAGGGACATCCTCAGACTTCACCGAACCAGAGAGGGAAGTACTTGCCTGTGCCAGTGAGCTGAACAAACACAGCCCGAGAGCTGAACGAAAGGAAAGACCTACCGTGTAGGCACGCCAAGGAACTACGTTGCCTGTCAAGCCCCAGACAGTGCGAAGAAGTCAGGATCTTGACACTAGATTGCGTCTCCAATCGACACCTGACGTAGTGGACAATCCTCGAAAAGGAAAAATAAGTCACCGTAGATCGACCAGACCCAGAACACGAGTTCGAGGTAGACGACCTCGATCCCAACACCTTCGACCTCGGGGAAATCCGAGCAGCACCAGACGACGCACGCATCGCGAGCCCGGTAACCCCAGAACCGCAATCCCAGCCCGAGACCCCCGACACCCCCAAACAACAAAAAAGAATGACCGAAGCTTCAGGGACTAGCAGTCGGGACGTTATGCAAGCTCTCCTACAGGAACTCATCGCACAACGAGGACGAGGTGATAGAGCCAGTCAGCCAAAGATCGAACACCCGGAACTATACTATGGAGATCGCGCCAAGCTCCGAGCCTTCCTGGTACAATGTGAACTAAAGTTCAACTGCGAAGCACACCGATTCCAGAACGAAAGCGGAAAAGTCCATTATGCAAACAGCCAGTGTCGGGGGAGCAGCGTGGAAATGGATCCAACCCTCCATCACCCAGGGGAAAAGCAGCTTCGCCACCTGGGAAGAATTCAAGACGGCCATCCACCGCACATTTGGTGAGATTGACGTAAAGGAAGTTGCCAGGGTGAAGTATATGAAGATAGAGCAAGGAGCCCGATCAACAGCACTGTATTGGGCCGAATTCCAGAACATCATCGCGGACCTTGACTACAACGACTACGCCTACATCGACAAATTCAATGCTGGCCTCCCAGAACGGACCCAGACTCAGCTCGCGATGCTACCCAGAAAACCGACTACTATGACTGCATATGCTAACAGAGCTATCGAAATTGACAACAAACTATATAACATCTGGGCGAGACACACCAAGGGGCCGCCCCAGACCGGGCCGTCACACATACTACCCCACGCCGAAAGAACGAGAGAACACACCCTGCCCGACCCCGAACCAATGGACCTAGACGCCACAAGAAGATTCCGGTTCGCAAAACGGCCACAGCAGGCAGCAGCGCCATGGCCTTCCACGAACCGAGAATGCTACAATTGCGGAAAACCAGGACACTTCTCAAGAGAGTGCCCGCAACCCAAGAAAAACACCTACAGACGCCCATATCGAGCCGCAGCAGCCACCTACGAAGAACAAGAGGAAGAAACGGCAGAAGAAGAACCTGAACCGTCGGGAAACGACAACCCTCAGGAATAAGTGCCGACAACAACCACCCGAGGGAAATACCTATTGTTGAGCCCGAAGAAGACCCCCCGTACCTAGTACGAACCGCCCGATACGACGGCGAGGAAAAAATTATGATCAAAGTACGAATCCAGGGGACAGATGGGAACGAGCACTCCACTACCGCCCTGGTAGACAGTGGGGCATCAGAAAACTTCATCGATAAAGCATATGCGGAGGCCAGTGGAATACCTATGCAGCAGAAAGCAACGCCAAGACGAGTATTGACA
>Ga0307516_10001227_pt1 | contig 35672 bp, 43 predicted proteins | sample 19_EM_MG_FD_203310 | JGI IMG/M metagenome (GOLD analysis project Ga0307516, IMG submission 203310) | Populus trichocarpa ectomycorrhiza microbial communities from riparian zone in the Pacific Northwest, United States - 19_EM | ecosystem: Host-associated > Plants > Roots > Unclassified | place... | reverse complement strand
CATTATTATAAGGTTTGACAGTTGCTTGGCATTACTCCACACTGCTGACTCAATGCCAAGCCATTACTTCATACTGCTTACACTCAAACCTTATCCTTATTCAGCCAAACTATATTCTTACTCAGCTGTTTCCTTATATGTGCTTTCACATCTTATCTTCTTATCTTCTTATCTTCTTATCTCTGACTCATCTGATATCTGGACCATATCTTATTGGATGATAAGCCTGGACTAGTATAGTATATATAGAGTAGCACAAAGCCTGTAAACTCTAGTCTTATTCTCTTAGGATTTCCACTTGACTGTGGTGATATCTAAAGTCAATATAAACTGGCGCTTTCCTCCATCATCCTCTCTCTAAGCTTATCTATGTGTGAGCCCACAATGCTTTATTCTCAGCATAGTCTTTGGATTATGCTTTGAGAAGATAGTTAAGCGGTCACCCTAACACTTGCCCATACCCGCCAAACCCGCCCCACAGGTAAGGGTTTTTGGAGGGTATGGAAAAGCCAACCCTTGCCTGTACCCGTACATACCCTTACCCACAACCTGTGCATTTCACTAGTGGAAAGAATACATTTTATTGGAATAGACAAAATTCAAGCTATAGTCACATCATGTGCAATCAGGTCACTTTTCCTAAATTGTCAAAGCCTCCAGGTATGTGTGGGCACTTCTGGGTTTGATCCATCAATCCTCCAGAAAGTCTTGCTACTGAGCTGCAACATCAGCAAACTTTGTTTTTTTGTCCTCAGCAACTTCAGATCCTGTGCAGGTCTGTGAAGCTGACTGAAGTTGACTGAAGAACAAGTCCATGTCTGTGCAGGCCTATGTAGACCTGTGCAGCTACTGAAGTTGCAAGATTTGCTGATGAACCAATATACCACACCTAATGCCAGGGAAGACATGACTAAAATCCATCAAATAAAGGTTTCCAAAGAATCTCGATTCCTTGTATCTGGGGAATCCAGTTGATCATGTAAGAGTGTTCGGAGATCTCCCTTTCGTCAAGAAGGAAATCAGTCAAATCCCAACCCAGGAACAAGTTAAGGCTATTCTCACCGTGATGATGCCATGGCAGAATCGAAGGAAACGGATCGCAGCAAAGGTAAGTATGTCATGCTGGATCATCACGAAAACCTCCAGAACGTGCGGGATCTCATTGGAAGCTTTCAAAATAGGCTCTGAGTTCGTGACATCGGAGGATGGTTCGTGGAGCGCATCCACGAATTCATTAATGTCCATGTATGATACCAAGTTTGGGAGGCCCAGTAGCTTTGGAAGAGCCTTGAGATGGACGTCGTGATCAACCCCGCTCGTGGAAAAACGACGACTGCTCCCGCGATAGTCGTCAAGGACGAGAGAACTTGTATATACTGATGTTCTTCTGGTGACTCGTGGTGAGTTTATCAATCGCGACGGGTGAGAACAGATGCCAGAGTCGGCGACCAGCATCAACTGGTCCAAAAGTGCTTCGTCGTTCGAGGTGCAGTTTTCTGCCTGAATAGCGCGACTTCAACCGGTCACGGGCTGCGTTGTCGGGCTGACTGAGCTACAAGCTATTATTGATTGTCCATTGTTGCCACGACACTTGTCGAGACCGTCAATAATGACGAGGAAGGGTGACGATTTGACCATCCGGGAGCATACCAGACTGGTCACAGAAGAGCGAGACGAGAAGATCGATGGAGCCAGACGCACGATGGGTGATGTACGGGTCATCGCGTAGTAAGTATCTCGCGGAGCTTGTGGCGTTTATAAGCAAACACAAGGAGATTTGCAGAGTGATGGTGGGGAAAAGGTGTTTCGGAGCGTTGCGATCCGGGCTGAATCGAGAGAAGAAGCTCGCCGCAAGCTGACTGCATTTGGCTGGTTTCTCTGCCACCGTTTGTGCGATAGCATATCCGCGTCTTAATTCTCCCGGAAACCGTTCCTGACAATCAGAATCATAACCGGCACCAGGAGAGACCCAAGCGAGAGCTCCTGCAAGTGAAAGCCTATCCCAACCGGGTTTTCGGAATATAATGCGGACAGCACAACCTCTACAACCTCTACTCACCCGGTGCCGATCGGTCAACTGATACGTTTACATTATGAGCGTTGAATACCTCTGCGTTATGAACGTTCAAGTTGCCCTGTACGCCGGTGAACGAGCCGCCTGGAATGTATATACTTGATGGGTGCTATGATCCCTCCCTCAGAAATATTGAAATACCCGGTCAGGTTCCAAGACTTACAGAACTCGTTAAAGAAGATATCCGTATTCAGTGGTCAACACGACTAGAGCTTCATTCGCATCCGGTGACGGTTGTCCGTGCAACGGGCGCCGAGCCAATGCACCTCAGGGCCCGAAATCCATGCATGACGTATAATTTGTGGAGAGTTGTCAGCGAAGAAAACGGATCCGTTGACTTGAAGTTCCTGTCACTTACTTATTTCTTGTCATCTCCGTTGTCTTCCTGCCAATGAATTTGCTTTTACGAAGAATATGAGCAAAAGGGAAAACACCGCCACGCTTCAAAAGATTATATCTCACCAGTGAGCATGTACATGGTGTAGTTGGTTATCACGCCCGCTTAGCATCAGGTGCACATTGCGGGCGGTCCCCGGTTCAATTCCGGGTGTTTCCAGTTTTCTTGGTAGTTATCTTTGTCGTCAATCCTTTTTGTCGAGGATTGTGTTTTTTGGCACCTTCCAAGTCAATGACCCAATGACTACAAGGTCCTGAAGGGTATAAAAGACGAGGCAGATTGAGACGTGAAGCATCATGTATCATGATTACCGACAGCCTAGGTATGAAAAGGGACAACGTACGACGGAGACAACAAAACTACGGCTCTCCCTTCCTCATCTCTCTCTTGACATCGCTCGACCATCTAAAAAAGTCGCATCTCCACTGCGGATCCACATGCTCCCGCAACCTCTCCGCCCGCCCTTTATCGTATCCAGGACCGACCGGCCTAGAAAAGAGCCAGAATTCATTCCCGGTCACTACACATATATCACGGGGAAAGTAAAGACGTAACTGACCGCGAACATATGAAGAACCTCTTCCCTTTATTCGGTCCAGGTTTATTCACCGTATACTCCTTCGTCTGTTCCCCGTGCACGAAACATTTGGGAGGCTGGATCGGTGCTAAGAGAGTTGACCAAGCTTTTTTGGCTTCGGCGGTCCCGGAGCAGGTTGTTGTTGGGAGAGGATCTAGCACGAAATCCAAGGGAGTAACGGTGTAATCCTCCCCCCCTTCCTTCTCGGGGCTCGCCGGGTCTGTTGGATGTGGTGGTTCGTCTGTAGTTAATGATGTCTCCAACGATTTCCCTTTACGTTTTGCGGGCTTTGATGATGTGGTTGAAAGGGACGATTGAGGTGATGTTGATGGCGAAGAGGGAGTAGCCTGGGGTTTAGCGAAGAAGGTAGATAGTTTGGTTTGTCCAGCCTTCGGCTTGTTCTCTGGTTCCTCCTCTTTCTTCTTTTGCTTTTTGGAGGAGGAGCCACGTGATAGCGTTTCGGTCGTCAGCTTGCGTTTGATGGACGTTGAAGAGACGGGAGGGTAGGATTCGGAGGACGCAGGTAGGGGAGGTTGAGATGTAGGGTAGGGTAAAGTGCCAGATAAATTAGACGACTGGGAAGCTGAGGGAGATGGACTGGATATCGTGCTCATGAGATCGATGACCGGAGGGCATGTGGATACGTCGTCTATGGAGTCCTGGCTTGAGCTTGGCGTTGAACGCTCAGATGGTTCAGATAAAGAAGGATTGAATGAAGTGATTAGGGGCTCTGGAGGCGATTTGACGATGTCAGACGGACGGCTGAAGAACTTCTCAAGGAGCATTTGTTTCCCGGAATATTCGTCCCAAAATTTCGACGCCAATCTCGGAGGTTCCCTAGTCAGGGAGTCTGGTTTGACACCCAGAACGTCGCAGAGTTTCGTAACGGTACCATTCGCGTCCGTTATTTGGTCGTGAAGGTCAAGATAGACCGGGCAATGGTCGCTGCCTTTGATGTGAGGCTGGATGTCGGCGGCTTTCACCCAAGGAAGGAGGCCCTGCGTTATCAGAACGAAGTCGATGCGTGTCCCATAGTTAGTTTCGCGTGCCGAGATCTTCGTGTTCCAACCTGTCCCATGACATGAACAAAAAGTACGCCACCGGATGAAGAAACCGTTCCTTACACGTATACATCCCCTTCCTATCAGGCCAAAGCCGCCTCACGATATCCACCATACAACCCCCCGTCTCGTCCTCTTTTACAAGCCAGTCTCTCATCCTCCTGCGGAACTCTGGCCCCCAGAAACCGGCCTCCCCCTCCAACCCTTCCGCAAGCCCCCGAGCAACCATCAGTTGCCCCTCGCAATGGTCTATCACGGCAGCGCACGCATTCAAATCCCCAACGACGATGACCTCCCGCTTCTCCTTTTCTATCAGCCCCTTCGTCCTTGCTTCCAAGGCTCGGTGAAAATTGATCTTGTACTTGTCCCTGCCCTCGATTCCGTTGTCGTTCGGGCAATAGACATTGATGAGAACGAAAAGACCAAAGTCCACCACAACCGTTCGTCCCTCACTATCCAGGTCCTTGAAATCCACGTCGCCCAGGGTCTCGTCGTCTTCAACCTCCTCTTCCATGACGCGCTGCGGGTAAGATTCCGGTATTGAGACCCGCTCTTCTGGAGTAAGAGGAGGTTTCGGTTGCACGAAACCGCAGAGGCCTTCCTCGGCTTTCAAAGGCATGACAGAAGCGGTGCGTGTGTATGTCGCGACACCGGAATAGCCAGACTTTTTGGTCGGGAACGAAAAGAAGGCATCGAAAGATGGGGGAAGGCCTATGGATTTCGTAAGGCCGGCACGGGATGACTTCACTTCTAGTGAACGTCAATGGGTAGCCCCAGTCCGACTTGAAACATGTATACGTACCTTGAAAACAAATTATATCCGCTTCAAGCTTGTCCAGAATATCATTGTAGCTTGGTAGGGTATTCCAGCTTTTGATTGCATTCAGATAGTGGACTTGAAGATAGAGTCGACACCTACGGATGGTATTGCGGGATGGTACGAACGCCATTCTGTCCAAAGTTCAAACATCCTCAGACGGTTTCGAACCTATCAGCACACTGAATCCCGTACATACAATATTCCATGTCAGGATTCGCATTTCCCCCGAAGCCTCCTTAGAATATTTGTGCCAGGGGTGGAAGCGGAGCTGAAGCCTTTGGGGACGACGGCAACTGAAGTTACTGAACTCGGTGACGGTCAGTGGATGTCACGTGGCACATTCATGCTGCTCGCGACTTGGGCTCTATGTTGGCTCTTTGAAGTAAGCTTCTCCACATTCTCTAGCTATCAACGCCAGTCTCACAATCTTCTATATCTACCAGTTATCTACCTCTTCTCACGCTTCCCGAAGGGGAAGGCTCTGATCGCTGTAAAATCCAACTGGCAGGAATTAGAATCGAGGATGACTCCGTGGTGAAATAATACCTGAAAACGGTGATGTCACATCAGTCTTCAATGTATCCCTTGACTTGCGCGGTGGTCGATAACTGAAACGTACAGAATCTCTTCCAAATTCAACCGGTCCGCGAACCTGAGCCGAACGTGTCGCTCTAGCTCCTTTTTTTTGACGTCAAGGTCCAAGTCCTCCACAGACGCCAAGCTGCACACACACAATTCGACACGCATGTCATCAAGTTCTTGGAAGCGACCGAGAAGAGCATTAAGCCTGCCCCATCCGTCGTACTCGGAGACAGAACGCAAAGCGATGGTATAGTCGGGGTAATGTACGGTGATGTGAAGAATCCCCAGCCCGTTGTCTGAACGGAAACTCGCGAGAAGGGCGAGAAGACCACCAAAGTGATCATTCCACAGGTCTCCCTGGCTCAACGGCGTGACTTCGAAGTATACCCATCGTAGGTTGTTCACAACGAGGTTAATCGGGGATGTTCTGAGCGGAGGAGCTGGATACTCGGAAGATAAACATCCAATACCAGATGGATTCGAAAGATGACATACGCATGTTCTCCTTTTGCGCGTAGGTCCAAAAGAATTCACGCAGCGGCACCCGTGCCACTCTGACCACCTGCCATATCGCTTCGACTTCCTCGTCACGATGTGGCCCGACATGCAGCACTTCGAGATGCCGAAGAGGAATCAAAGCATCAAGAAGGATCCGTAAACTCGGCCCCGCCATATTTTCAAATCCCAACCAAGAAGTTACCGCCGGCCCGATTTGCGGCACCGTGACGTCGCTGTCCCCGTACCCATCATCGTCCTCGTCCAACTCGACGCGGTCAAGATACAACTCCTGTACCCGCCGAAAAACTGCACAGCACGATCTCGGAAAGCTCTGCATCCCCGTGAAACCCAAATAGACCAAGCTTGGCGCGAGAAAGACGGCCATGAGGGAGCGCTTCAGTCCGACGGGAAACGACGTCCAATACAGATCAGTCTTGAGCGTAAAACGCGAGATGCCATTCTGCGCAATTGAGACGAGCGTCTGGTGGAACGACACCTCATCTCGAATCCACGACGGCCGTTCGTCCTCGGGCAAGTCCAAGTCCTCGGAAATGTCGCGCACACGCACTTGGCGCACATATGTGGCGATTGTGGGGTTGTCATCGAGGATCTCGTAGAATCGAGCGTGGTGTGCTCTGGACCTTGCGTCGTCATCTATCGTGAAGAAGTCGACGGAGTGGAAGAAATGTGTCCGCGAGTGAGCAAGGAAGGCTTTTGAGACGAGGGCATAGGTCTTTTGCATGGCATCGTCCTTTGGATCGTCGTCGATGATCATGTTGAAAACTTCCTGAGGGAGTCGAGGACTGTGGGGCGGAGGCATGACGAGTTATGTGTGTCCAGCGTCAATGGTGTAAGTCATTGAGGGAAAGAAAGGCTGAATGGGGATCTTTCGGGTTATGGTGGCGGTTATTAATTAATATTGATGACAGAAGGTTTGCATCGCCTCGCCGCACCGTAGCGGATTGCTCGTTGATGTACCATTCCTTGTCGATTTAATTCAATTCGGTAGACCCAACGGCTGGCCAAAAAAGCCATTGATCCCGCCAATTGGGTTATCGAGAATTAAAATTCTGGCATTTCTAGATGGAAGTGAATCGCGGAGTCTGACTCTGACCAGGGCCAGTCATGCCCGTTACATTGCCCTTGTCAGAAGAAAATCAACTCCGCCGGGAGGGCTCTCCCACATGGTCAAAAAAGACCGCTCAATGTGGACGCAATACAAAGAATTGCCGGCATCGGCTGCTGCCGGATCAAGTATTTGTCAACACCCTCCTTCGCAAATACAGTGCCCAGCGCACGGGCCATAGTGCCTGGCCAATTTTCATCATGGGTCGTCTCCGTCGATCCAGAGCGCATCATGCTCGAAGAGACGTGCATAGGGCATCCCGGACTCGAGTAAGCAACACGAGGATGGAAATTTTGACCATCGCTAACCACGCCACTAGGTCCGCCCGAGAGACCTGGACTTGATTCAGCTCATCGACTTGGATCCTAAAGTATGCCACCAGTTCCTCTTATTCCGTTTATTATATTGATTTGCCTCTTCAGAATAGAGCTGCATTGGAAGCTCAGCCTCTAGACTACGAAAAGCCCGGGCTTGGTCAACATTACTGCGTGGAATGTGCGAAGTGCGTCGTTCTTTCCGAGTTCATTGTTTACCGTCTATTGAGCGTTGACAGGTACTACGAAACCAATGCTGCTTTGCAATCGCATTGGAGGAGCAAAATCCATAAAAGGCGGTGTAAGCAGCTCAAGGAACCGGCGTACACCATTGAAGAGGCCGAGCGTGCAGCAGGATTGGGCAGGGAAGATAAAAGGCGGACATTGCTTTCTCCGGACGAGATGGTAGCATGATTCACGGTACTTTATACGCCTGTTACATGCCTAATGGTCTTGATTAATACTGAAATTAAAAGGTATTCGCTTTTACCCCTAAAAACCCCGTCCCCCTGACTATCACCTTGAGTGCGATTTGTTGGGTGTTTCAATGGGTACTATGCAAAGTTTATGAATATTCTATGAAACATATTTCGCCTCGGGCGACTTCGCGAGCTTATGATAAGGATTGCATGGTGGTCGACTTCGCAACTGAAACCCAACAGTGACGTCAAAATCCAACAGCTTCTGAGACCTTTCGAATCTTACTCCTCTCCCCTATGAAGTTCGCTAGAAAATACGACGAACAAGGAACAGCAGCCCCGTATAAGAAACCTCGGGTGTCGAAAACATCCGGGGAGGAAAAGCCTCCGCCTGCTGATCCCAGCACATGGCGGGTCTCCAGGATTCCCAAGGACTCGACGGTGAGGCAAAATCATATCCAACTGCCCAATCCCTCCAACCTCACCCATGATTTTGTCGTAGATCACTCAAACAAACGCTCAAAAGATCTACCATGTGCAGCCCAGAGATTTGGGATCTCTGACTTATGAAAAGTGGGATCGCAGTCCAAGTTTGCGGTGTTTTACTGACAGCCTCTCGAACGGGTTGCTTTTCCAGATGTCCTGTGACTATACCCGGTTCATCTGGCTGGGGACATGCCACTGCTCATCGATATAATGAAAGAGAAGTCGAACACCAAGCCTGGATCAAGCACGGTGGGCCGAAAGTCCTCGAATAGTGAGTCACTTCATGTCAAGAAACTCACACTCTCCGCAAGCCTGCAGAAGAAAAAGAAGGCCAAAATGGCAGGATCGAAGGGCAACAACTTCTCTGATCCTTATACACCCAACAACGATCTGCGCAACCTGTACCCTCAATTCGTGCCTTGGGTCTGGGATATCTGCAATCAGACCTTGGGTAGACCAGGAGACACCGTAAACGCCTTTGGAAGATCCAAAGACCGGCTCTCCGCTCTCAGACTGGCTCTTCCCCAATTCAAGCACTACCCCCATCGTCCTTTGACCCCTTCCGTTGAGAGACTGAAAGCGGTTTTAGCTCGCGCTCCCCGGCCCGTGAGGGATGCTTCTGGTAAAATCAATATCGTTGCCAGTGGCCCCGGCATCCGCATCTTGGTCCCAGACATCGACTGTTCCCCAGACGAAGTGACCGCCTCCTGGGGCGGTCCATACCGCAAAGAGTTACTTGACGCTCTTAACGCTGTCGTCGACCAGCATGGTCTTGGTGACGAGGGTTGGAAGTCGGTCAGGTGGGAGGTGTATGACAAGGTCGGAATCCAACTATCACGTTTCTTTTTGCTAATTAACCTGCAATGGTGCGGAATAGTTTAGTGACATGTTCGGTGGGATCGGATGGAGGCGAAACCAGGATGGGAGTCTTATGTGGTTTGATATGGGAGTCGAATGGCTCGCCAAGACCCCGGCAAAGTTGATGAAGGAAAACTGAAGGCGACGCGGAAATGGGTCACAATTTCGCAGATCTCTACAAGTGGCAGGAATTAACACCATGTACAAAGTACGCTTGGCATGATTCATTTAAGAACACCAGCCGGATTCGATGGAAGCCCAGTAAAAGGGACGGGATACGGGTACAGAATGAAGGTATCAGAACCTGTGCATCTGAAAGCGGAAAACGAAAGATAGTTGTGGAGGTGGGCGAAGAGGTTTTGTTAAAAAAAAAAAGAGAAACAACGCGAAGAAATATTCAAAAAGAGGAGAAAAGAAGCATACCGATGTAGACCAAGCAACCACCAAAACAAGCAACGCCAGATCCACCATGCAACTCCCCTCATCATGAATCAATCTCCATTTTATCAGCACCAGGCTCATCTTCTCCTCCACTCTCGACGTCCATCCCAACAATCTTGACCTCCCGGACATGACCCTCTTTCCTCCCCGTCCCCATCTCCATAGTTCCACCCTCCCTCATCCCCACCCTCTCCTCCTCTTCAACCCCCAACTCCTTCATAATACTCCTCGGAGTCGAAAACCTCGAATCAGCCAACGACATCGCCCCCAACCCCAATCCAAGCCCGGGACCCACAAGTCCTCCTCCTTCCGAATACCCTCTACCATCAAGCTGCAGCTGCCCACTGGCATTAAACACGTATGCAGGCGTCCGCGCACCAGGACCACCAGGTGTAGACGGTATCGAGTAGATCGAGGAGCCACCAGAGTACGGTGAAGAAGGTAAACCCTCGAGGTCGTCGAATAACGAGTGGGATCCTGAACTTTGTCCGCGACGATGCCCAACTTGACGGCCGTATCCCGGGTCAGAGTGGACGTCCGAATCTTCCGAGGATCCTTGGGTGTGAGGAGCCGACATAGAAGGCTCAGGCCCTTCTCCAGCTTCCTCTGTCCCCACCCGCTGGATCCCGACATGACGCAGCCGGCCCACCCATCTAAAAGATAAATAAGTCAGTCACAGCACCAATCACAATCAAACCACAGAAAAACATACGCATCGGCCCTGTCCAAACTGTCCTTCACCACCCCCGTCACACCACGCACCATATCTAAACTCTCCGTCGCAAGCGTCAATATCCGCTGGGCGGCCGCAATGGCCGTACCCGCCGAGACCGTCTCCCGATCCCCAGGATCCTCTTGGTGTCTCGCATGCCTCCCCATCGGTGAGGTAGCCCTCGACGAAGGAGTCGACCCCGCTCCCCGCTCTCTATGCCCCATCCTCCTTCCTCTCCTCACAGGAACGACACATCCACGTCCTCCAGCAGCAACCACACTCTCCCTCTCCCATTCTCTCTCCCTATTCTCTCCCCCACGCTGAATCTCCCCCTCCTCCTCGCGCGCACCCGCTTTCCTTGCCCACCGCTGCGGCAGCTCAAGAACGAACCCACGCACACGGGTCCGAGCAGGCTCAGGCAACGCACCACCTGCATACCGGCTCACCACACCCACCACCTGCCGGATGGTCTGCACAATATCCCGCCGCACAGCGGAGAGCGTCCGGAGATGCGCCTGCGAGATGGACGCAGTCCCACCATTTGACGACCCAGACGCGAGGCTGGCAGTGAAATCGCGGAGGATGAGGATTTGGGCGTCGATATGGGCTGTCGCATACTGGAAAAACGATTGGTATATATTGAGTGGAATTGTCGAAAGAGAAAATTACCTGAAGCCAGTGGAGGCAGTATTGAAGCCTGCGCATGCTTTCTTCGCTGAGAGCTGCACTCAGCCCACCGGCTTCGAGAAGGACGGCCTGCCAGCGACTGCGAGCAACGACTCGTCGTTCCTCGCTCGGAGACGGAGTGAGACCCTCAGGAGGCCGTGGGGCAGCGCCGACAAAAGGGCTGTGTGGTGTGTCTGGAGAGCCATCAAGTGTTTTTGATTTTAATTTGGCTTTTGGTCCATCTGGGTCTCGTGAGGTGGATGGAGGGCAGACGGCGGTACTTATTTGTGGGGAGGTAGGATTTATTTCGAGATTTAGATTTGAATCAGTACTTTTGCCAGTAGAAGGTCGGCGGTACCGGTCAAGCTGAGAGAACGAGGGATGTTAGTTGGGTAATGTCCGAAAAACAAAGGAAAGACAAAAACTGACCTTGTCCAATTGTCTGCAGGCGAATTCATCAAGCTGATTGACGTTGACAGGGAGTCTATCTATAACAGGCCTGGAGATTGTTTTGACACTCGATTCCATCATTTCTGCGCCATACTGTAATCACATGGGCTTTGAGTTAAGCGCTGTCAGGGGGACGAGGTGGCTACACACCTTCACCACCCGCGACTTGGCCTTTCCTTGCTCATAGACACGAAGTGCAGAATTCAGGAGCGGAATGTCGGTCATCCTCGCCACGAACTGTGAATTGGTGTCGGATGGCGATGCCACGGCTGTCACAAGCCTGATCAACCTGTGCTTGTAGCTGAAAAACGAGACTCACGCTCTGTCCGACTGTTCCTCATGTCCCCCAGAGCGCTAATGGCGATCCTGACGCTCTCATCCTCGTCGTCAATGGTCCCTGTCATGGTGGTTGGGAGAAGGGGCATGTGTTTGATTCGATGATTGAGGCATATTGCTCCCATGTGAAATTGCCTCGTTCATCACGTTGTAATCAGGTACAAATAATGCAGATAAGATAAGGATGTTCCTGTCCTGGATCCACAACACCCTTCGTGCTTGAGGGGAACGATGTCGAAGCGGATTCGAGTTCGTCGGTCGATGGGCATGGGGTTTGTCAGTCGGCCTGAGAAGGTCACATTTCTTCTGATTCTTTAAAGTATAGATGCTTTGTGTGTTACGTGTAGAATCTTCCCCGTGTTTTTGAGGCGCGAATTTCCCTTGTCGGACTTAGGTAGTTAACGGGCGGATTGAGGTTTTAAGGGTGTTTAAACGGAGGGTTTACACTAATCCAATCTGCCCTATGAGGCCAACGCGCATGCGAACTGTCGTGATCACCTTCCGCGTGATCACTCGTCGTTCCACCTGGGCGCGTGGGTGAGACCTTTCCTCCAGGTCTCTCCGAGGTTTTAATCGACATGTAGCCGGAGTCACAGTCACGACGAGTCAGGTGAACGGTCACGACGCGTTTTTCGTCACGGTTTGAATTTTGAAAACCGTTGCCACCGAATTGCCACCGGGACATGTCAGAGTTGCACTGTATCGTGATGGTAGTACTCGAGGGAACTATGGTCTGTATTCCACCGATACTTGGTCCTAGATGATAGACTTCCTCGATCTTCGCACCGCCCCACCATGTTTCAGTTCAACTTGACTCATAAGTATTTAAGAACGTCGGCGACAGGAGCCCTAGGATTTCTTCCATGGACACTCGGCAGTGCGCGGAGGCGTATTTACACGTCAACGGAGACCTTGGTCCTCGACCTCGTTCTGCGAACTGTCTCGCTTTTTCCTCAACCCAGGGTCGTTCTCACAATTCCTGGTCTGGATTCATCCTCCATGTCAGCCACCAAAACCAAAATGGGCATTTCTATGCCGAAAACTTCCTCCTTATCCTTACTCCTATTGTCGACGTCGAAGTTACGCTCGTCAATCGGCGATATGGACCTCCTCGAAGATATGGACCCTCCAGAACGTTCCGCACCTCCACTCAACCTTTCCCACTGTTTTGAAACATCCGACATAGGCAGCTCGTCGCCAATGCATGCACCTTGGTATGCGGCTGGCAACGACTATGGTTTCGGCGACCTAGGCCTTTTCGAACCACCCACCAGCATCTCGTGGACTGAGGACGACCCAAATAAATTTCTCGCCGGAAGCTCTATGGCGGTCCAAGACAGGGATTTGGGGCTCCCGCTGTCTGATCGCTCCTATGCGAACGTTGGAAAGTCCAACATCTATGGAGCTGCTATGACAATGACGGCACCCGATGACGCTGGGATACATCTCAACCAGGATTGGCACCCATATTCATCGACCTTAAGCCAGGACCACCTAGCGACGGACGCCCAACCTCTCCAACTGTTAGACACATCCTCTATACAGTTTCTCTCGCGACGGCTTATTGATCCCGAAACGGGAATGCCCTTGCAAGACCGAAGCCTTCTCGCCACTCCCCCTCCTTCTACGATGGACCCCGTAAACACGATGCTTCTCCGCCCTCCTCCACCCCAAATCAGCTACCCCGTCGTGTTCGCGCACCGTGAGCTCACTCCCACACTATCCTATCCCTCTCCAATCCACGAAACCCGACCCTACATCCCTCTATCGGACATGACTGCGCCATACGTCCCCGAGACCCGCACTAGCAACCTCGACGCATTCCCCTCCTCTCCCGACACCCACTTGCGACCCTTGCGGAACATGACCACACGTGGAGTCCGTACCAGACGTCGAAACACGACCAAGATACGCGACCAAGCGCTCGCCACTGCTAAAAGTGCAGCCATCATCCACCGCGGGCAGCATCACGACTACTCCTCCACCTCTGCCTCTCACTCCCCAGACCACACCGAACCAAGCCCCCCACTCAGCACAGAAGCCGATCACCCCAGCCTTGGCCTAGGAGACCTCGACGACGGCGAAAGCGAGGCTGACGACGACGACCTCTACCAACCCTCCCGCTCTCCCTCCCCCGCCTTCTCCTACGGCAACTACTCCGGCTCCCTCTCCCCACCCCGCGGTTCTGCACGAGCTAGGAAGGGCAAAGCAGGAAAGCGGATGAGCGCCGCCGATGCGCTTCGTCGGGCACAGATGTCCGCGGGGAGCTCTAGCGTCGAACAAGACGACGCCGCTGCTGCCGGACCGTCTCCTTCATCCATTCGAGGAGGCAGCAGTGGCAGCAGCAGCAGGCCCCGCCCACGCAGGAACCAGTCCATCCCCATTCCCGTCCCCGTCCCCCATCTGACCAAGAAGAGCCGAGGGAGGAAAGTTCCGCACGTCAACGTCCAGCCTTCCCGGTACACAGCCGCCGTTGCTACCGGTACCGACGACGAGGACGACGATGACAGCGACGAAGGTGGATCTATTGCGCGGGGATCTTCGAGCCGTCGAGGAAGAGGTGGAGGTCCGGGAAGGTCCGGAGGACGGACGTTTGTGTGCAGTGTTCCGGGATGTGGGAAATGCTTTGTGCGGGGGGAGCATCTGAAGCGGCATGTCAGGAGCATTCATACCCATGAGAAACGTATGTCGTCTTTTTTGCTTCTCCCTCTCCAGCCTTGTTTGACGGCTTCATTCCCTTCGTGGTATCCTTCAGCCTACCCGTGCCCTTACGCTGGATGCGGGAAATCGTTCAGTCGACGGGACAATTTGGGGCAACATGTCCGCCTTCACTTGGCTGACTCTTGAAGACCCGGGACTTTCTTCTTTTTCCTCGCTTTCAAACTCGCTTTCCATATCATAGATGCTCCATCTTTCTCGTCCGAACTTGTTCAATGATTTTGGTTTCGCGATTTCAACCACATCTGTTACGTAATCTATACACTGTCGTTTTTTTTTTTTCAGCTTTTCGTTTTTTACAATCTATCACTTTGGACCTTCTTTACTGCTCGTTTAGTCCACGCTCTGCTTAAACATTGACAAGATGGCATCTCCGTCCCACTCAGAACGTGAATCAAAGGAATCTTCAGGGACCAGAACATTCCCACCTCTCTACAAACCAACAGGTGATACCTCCATCGATCGCTTAGCTTTCATACACATTCTGGAGAAGCTCAAGGTCAGCTCAAATCCTTAAAATATCCAGGGAGCAGGAAGGGATAACCCCATCCCTGCTCTTTAACGATCCGAAAACTGATGTTTCCCCCATAGACACAGAAGAGAACGGGCTGGGTGAACCACAAGGTAAGCGTGCCACTCAGAATTTGAAACCCAACATTCTCTAGCGCATAGATCCGTCTCTGTTTATCCCAAGGTCCCAGCTCCTGAAAGGTAGACCACACCTCACAAAAAAACGCAGGCATCTACTAACATCACCCTTCTCCAAACAGCATCTCAGACCACATGTATCGCATGGCGCTCCTTGCGATGTGTTCATCCGACGTCACGCTGGACATTTCAAAGTCACCATTCTTTTCTTCATCAATCTTTCTCTCATTCGTTTTGAAAACAAACCATCTTCAGATGCGTCATGATGTGTTTAGTACACGATCTTGCCGAAGCGCACGGTAAGCAAAACGATGGAACAAACCTTCAACAAATATCATTCTTTTCACGATTGCGGCAACAGTGGGAGACATCACTCCCAGCGAGAAGATTCCCAAAGAAGAAAAAACACGACGGGAAGCGGTAAGCTACCCCGTTGGCTTTACCTTTGGGACGCGATAATTGAACTGATTTGACGGGATAGGCAGCGATGCAAAACTTCGTACATGACATGTTGCACGGAAGCCCTGCTGCGTTGAGAGTAGAGGTGCTTTGGAAGGTAGATCATCCATCCCTTTCATCCTTCTCCCACTTACGCAGCATCTAGGAGTACGAAGAGGGTCAGACAGCCGAAGCGAAATTCGTCAAAGGTTTGTATGAAATCCGTGACACTCTTGTCGAAGACTGTTCGACTTCGCTTTCCCGACAGATCTTGATCTATTCGAATTAGCGTCTCAAGGCAAGTCCATCCCAAACTGGTTACTGCATAATTTCCGACATTGTGTTTCGACTACCAGCTCTGGAATATGAACGCGAGTACGGCACAAAGACGCTTCAGCCATTTTATGACAGCAGCCTACCTCGACTTCGACATCCAGAAATACAGTCCTGGGGAAAAGACTTGTCAGCCGAGCGCGAAAGGTTGAAAGCAGCTGAAAAAGGGCTATTCGAATGAAGCCAGCTCGTAACACGGTGAATCGAGAATCAGTTACAACCTCTACATTTATTTTATCCATAACATATATGTACAACAATTTCATCAACAGTCCTCCTAATGGTGGAACAACCTCAACGAAGTATGGACAAACACAATACCGTGCTCATCCGCCGCCTTGACGCACTCCTCATCCATAACACTCCCACTCGGCGCCGCCAAATACTTCACCCCGCTCTTCCTCGCCCTGTGCACGTTATCTGGGAACGGGAAGAACGCATCGCTCGAACACGCCACGCCCTCCAGCTTCGCCGCCCACTCCTTCTTCTCCTCCACACTCAATGCGCCAACAGGACCCTCAAACATGCCCTCCCACTGCGCCTTCTCACCCCCTTCAAGCTCCTCCCCGCTCACGTACAAGTCGATGGCGTTGGCCTTCTCGGCGCGCTTGATGCCTTTCTTGAATGGAAGACCGAGGACACGTGGGTGGTGACGGAGCCACCAAAGGTCGGCTTTGCCGCCTGCGAGACGGGTACAGTGGATGCGCGATTGCTGCCCGGCGCCAATGCCAATGATGGCACCACGAAAGGCGTAGGCAACGCTGTTCGATTGCGTATATTTCAGTGCGAGCGTCGCGACGATGAGGTCCGTCACAGCTGAGGCCGGGAGCTAAAAAGACATCATGTTGATAATCGTGGTCAAAAGAAAGATGAGGATGTGACTGACCTCCTCATTTTTAGAGACGATGTTTTGGAAAAGAGAGCCGTCGATCTTCCAATCATTTCGTTTTTGTTGGAGGTGAACGCCATAAACCTGCTTTGTCTCGACGGAGGGAGGAATGTAGGACGGGTCGATCTACAAAATGGCTCAGTAACACGCCACCTATGCTTAGGGAAATTGGATACCTGGAGAACGCAGTATTTACCCGCTTTCTTTTTGAGAAGGACATCTAGAGCTTCAGGCGAATATCCAGGAGCGATGATACCATCAGACACCTCGCGGGAGATGATACGAGCTGTGGCGAAGTCGCAGGGTGCCGACAACGCAATGAAGTCACCAAACGATGACATTCGGTCCGCACCTGATCATGAAAGAGCCTGCGTAAGAGACATTGGATATAGCTCTCTTGTATATTTACGTACCGCGAGCTCTCGCATAAGCCGAGGCCAAAGGAGTGAGGGGTTCTTTCAAATCATCCACACCGTAAACTTTCTTCTCCGTTTCATCGAGCTCAAGACCGACAGCCGCGCCAGCAGGAGAGACATGTTTAAAAGATGCAGCCGCCGGGATATGCAGCGCTTCTTGAAGCTCTTTGACCAACGCATACGAGTTCAAGGCGTCAAGGAGGTTAATGTATCCAGGAGAGCCAGAAAGGACTGTTGTTACTGATGAGACGAAGTCCCCAGACTACAGTGACCAAGGACCTACCTTTGAATGGCAGCTCGCCTTGTGTAACATACGCTTGAGCGGGTTTCTGGTGAGGATTCGCACCGTACCTAAGGGCAATCCTCTGGACTGGTGCAGCAAGTCGATCCACGGGTAGCTCCGCGGAAGCGTACTGCTCTCGGAAGTACCCGCTGATAGCCGCGTCATACGTGGCAGTCATCTCAAAGGCTTTCAGCGCCAACTTGCTTCGCAGATTCTGGCCGACATCACCCTTGCCATTCGTGAACGCGTCTAGGAATGCGGGGTAATCGGCTGGATCGGAGAGGATAGAAACACGCTCGTGGTTCTTCGCGGCCGCCCGGAGAAGGGTCACACCGCCGATGTCGATTTCTTCGACGGCATTGGCCAAAGTACAGTTGGGTTGAGAGATGGTGGATTCGAATGGGTACAGGTTGCAAACGACAATCGAGATCGGTGATATGCCTTGGGACTTGAGATCTTCTTCATCGGAAGCGATTGAACGAGCCAGAATACCTGCGAAATACTTGATACACAGCGTTCAATTATTTTCAACGATCACATACCTCCATGAACAGCGGGATGCAACGTTTTAACCCGGCCACCCAACATCTCTGGGGCTTTGGTGATATCGGACACATCCCTTTGGATACATCTGATCAGAGCATCTTCACAACTGAAGATCATCGTGTGCGCACTCTATTGGTATTCCGGCCTCTCGAATTTTCTTTGCTGTTCCACCCGATCCCAAAAGACGAATACCGGCATCATGAAGCCCTCGCGCAAAGTCGACCAGGCCAGCCTTGTCGTACACGGACAAGATGGCTGCGATCCGTTGATTTCATAACATCGCATGTATGCCAACGCTTACCGATAAGCTGAACCATTGCAATCTAGACAGTGGAGGATGTTGGGAACGATGAGAAGGAGTGGGAAAATTTGTGAGATTAGATTAGATTTCAATGATTAGTCATCCTCTAATTCAGGGTAACAAAGCGTAAAGAGGTAAGTATCTTGAAACGAAGCAACCAAACGAAAAACACGACTCGGAAAAAAGGAATTCAACAGCAGACAGTTGTCGAAGTCGTGTGGATTATTTGGTGTGGTACACCACGGGAATCGTAACGTGTCTCGAAACAACTACCAAGCATTGAAAACGACGATGGGCGCTGGATCTTGGCACTCGAACGATGCAAACTCCGGAAGAAAGAGGTGGTGCCGTCCAGCGGAGACAAGGTATGACCACACTCAGGCTTGGCTGCTCCCACGCAAGGCCTCCCGCAGAGGCACGTCCTGGAACTCAAAACCCGACGAAGCGACGAGGTGCGTCTCAAGGCTGGAACACCCTCCTTAATCCTCTCCGCCAGGTTCAACGCAGCGCTGAAGTCCTTCATCCCTTCTGCGTCAACCATATCGATACCTAGGAAGGGTACGGTTCGAGACTCTTTTAGAACTGCGAAGATGTTGTATGATGAGGACACTCACCCATGGCTCTGTAGCACACCCAGCGATGCAACCTGAGCCAAGCGGCGGTGTCAGGGCAGATGTACGGCTCGGTCGACTCGATAGTCGATGTATACGCTTCAATAGCAGACTTGGGTCTCCCCGCCTCTACGAGCTCTGCGCCAAACTGCAGAGTCTGACGAGCGAGCTTCTCCACAGCTTATGTGAAAGGGTCCCATGAGCCACAGAGATGACATGCAGATGAAAGACGGTGGCTTACTACAAGTTTTGCACATCGTTTCGCGACTGATGATGTTGCGAATAATAGGAGTCGTAATGCTGGTGTAGAGCTTAGGTATTGAGTTGACGCTTCATACCCTCCTTTTATGTTTTTGGAGATATAGGAGAGAGAACAGAATGTGATTGTTTTCCACTTTTTCACGAGCGCGACTTGAAACATAATGTTCTCCTCTTCATCAGCAAATCACCAATTCACTACAGGAGCTACACAGCACTACGTAGCCCTATGTAGCCCCTGTAGTGAACCGGTGATTTGCTGATGTTGTGTTCGTGGCTTCAACTCCTCTTTATCAATTATTTTATAACGGCCCCGGGACTTGAACGCTTGAGCGGGTGGGTATCGAAGTGAGGATCATCTGTTGTAACTTGTCTGAGTCGGCGTCTGCTCGAGGCTGTGGCGCAACATCAGGTCTTCGTGGTTCAATACAAAACGACATTGCTTCAACATTGCTTTCTATGTGCGGAGAATTGTCGGGATAACACTCTCAACGTTTCTCCGAATATGTTTGCGTCATTGAGAAAAAAAACGATAGAATAGATGGATCGAGAGGGAAATAGTCTAATAGGTCACTGGTAGTCTCCCGTAGGCAGACTCTAAATAGTGACGACAGTCTAGCGATGCTCTGGACTGAGATGAATTTGGAACACCGGTAGTTAGGATTCTTTAGGAAAGTCGAATGGGCTCAAGAATAACGTCGACTGAGCGCAGTTTGGAACTTCACAGAGCCGGTGCGGCGCATCGCATGCGCAATGCCCACATGGCGCTAGCCAAGCGAGGGCAGACCCAGTGGGCAGGCAACATTCTTCATTTCTAAGAATAGGACTTACTTTTGTTTGTTCTGGGTGTCCAGACCGCAGCTGCGATAAAGGATGTAGCCCTCTGCGTGGTCACTTATCGATAATCGTCAAATAATCGTGTTACAGAAAGAAGTTTACAAATTTAAAAAACTCCGATGTGATCCTATCACACGCCCCAAGTTAAATTGCTCTACATCAGAGCCTATTATAGCGCCAGTATCGTCGATCTGCTGTGACGCAACAAGGAGCTAAACCCTCAAACGTCCTACAAAATGCAACGAAACTTGCCAGCAAATTTTCCCTTCAGTGAGCTGGTCTCATAACCCCACACCAACATCCTATCGAAGTCGATATGTACTAGTAACTCAACGCACTCCTCTACCTTCTCGCCCTCTCCTCCCTATCCGTCTTTGCTGCTCCACACCCCAACCAATCTTCTAGGAATAGGCTTGTGAAGAGAGACCGAGTCTATTTGGGTGAGTACACCGTCACACCATCTTCAGTTCTTTTCCGTTCTTCAACTATCTCCCTTCCAGTCTATGCAATGAGGTGGACCATTGGGGAGTTGTGATGCAATGGGGAACCTGCATCCACAAACCAGGGGTTGTCGCTTGGATGGCGGCGGATAGAATATGTGTCTCGAGATCGGCCGGACTTTATCCCGGCGTCACACCTGCGATCACCCTTGTTATCATAGTTACCTGCTATCGGCTTTGGCGGTATTACCCAGACGGGTAGTACTAATATGACATACTCTGGAGTGTGGAGTTGAACTCACAAACTACGAAGTCCAGTTTTATTGGCGGTGCGCTGGCGACGACGCGATGTAGGACAGCTGACCCTGTCATCGGCAAGCCATTATAAGCCTTGAAAGGCTTCAAGGAAATGGCCCTGTTCTCAGAATACCACAACTATCGTGCCTGGATCTTGGCACCCTTCCTGAGACACGGCATGTCGGTGTACCACCATCTCCCCTTCCCATCTCGCATCTGCACTGTTATAAATGTCCTGTGCAATTCAATTAAGCGTTCTTTGGGGTCCCCACACATGCACTGTAACATGCATTGGGAACGCCGTCGCGTCATGTGAGAGACCAATAGATATATTATGGTTGCTGGACATCATCCAGACCAACAGTATTAGACAGATCGACCAACAAATTTAGAAATGTCCTCGTCCGTCCTTTCAATCAAGGCTTGAAACCAAAGGAAAAAGAACCTGTTCAATAACATACTTTTACATCAAGACGAGCCATTTCCACCCTCTTTCGTCCGGTCACGCTCACGAACCGACTTCCACACTTCACCGCTCTTCCTCTCGCCTTCCCCCTGCTGCCCCTCCTCCCTCGCAAAAACCTCGTCCACCTCCACACACTCCCTCGGATCCCTAAACACCCTCAACACCACCTCTCTCGGCATCCGCGCCCGAGCCTCATGCACCCTCCCCTGCAACACCACCCTCCGCTTCTCAACATCGGAAAGAGCAACACGAGAACTGGGGATGTTGCAGCCGCTGCTGCTGCTGCTTGTCGTCGTCCCATTCCTATTCAACGACGGCCGCAAAGGCAAGCTTGAGGACGACAACGGCGACGTCAACCGATGCAAGTCAGACCGCGAGCTAGCGGTAGCACCAGCACCAGCCCCATCACCATTGACGCTGAACCGAGCCTTGGACCAAGGCGGGATCCTCGGGCTCCCACTCCCACTTCTTTTACCTCCATTCACCTCCACCCCACCCTTCCTCCCATCCCCCATCTCCTCCGGCTCCTCCATCGTCTTTCTCTCAATCGCACACCGCGGCGCAGCCGTAAAGTACTCCCCATCCAGCCCCAGGCCCTCTCCCTTGCTCTGTTTCCGTCCCACCGCCTTCATTCGCTCGCTCAGGGCCGACAGCGAGCGCGTAGGCTTCGGTCGCTCAGCCACGGGTGGGGAAGACAATGGGTCTGAGGAGAGTTGGAGGAAGTGGGAGCCGGTGGGGTCTGCTATCGGCTCGGTGTCGGGCTCAACGTCGCGGATGAGGACAGCCAAGATGCGGGAGGGGTATTCTGCTGCGAGGCTGGGTGGAAGGAGTGAGTGTGGGGCATGATATCGGGAGAAAAAATAAAGAGGGGGCACAAAAGAGAGGGTCTAGGGGAAAGACATAAAGGCAGAGATGGCAAGAAAACAGAGAGGGAGGGAACGAAGAAGGGAAGGGGGTAGAGGCGGGCATGGGGCGGGAGGGCCACAAGACCTCAAAATACAAAAAGATGGTAACGAGAAGAAAGAGAAAGGACAGGAGAAGCAGAAGGGAGACACTTACTCGGAATACAACTCCAAATCTTGCTCCCCCGAATCCCCAATAAGGAAAAACCTCGAACCCGGGAACGAATCAATAATGTCCTGCACGCCTGCCCGTTTGCGCGTCGCGGGGGCGGACAGTAAGCCATTAAAGATCGAGCGGCCAGCATATGATTTGAGCTTTATAGACCCTTGAACAAAGAAATATGAACACACTCTTCCTCATGACGAGTATCGGAGAAAACCTACATACCCAATGGTAGTCCAGATATCCGCATAAACTCGTTCACGATTGGGAGGATCTCGAATGGACCATTGGACTGTAAAAAAAATCTACTTCAGTCGGAGGAAATCGAGAAAACAATCCAAAACTCACGACATAATGGAACCGCACACCCCTCTCCCACATTTTGGTATAAAACTCTCCCATCCCTGGTATGATGTTCTCCTTCAAATCTTTCACAAACACATTTTGGAAGATCGCCCGTGCACCGCCAAGGATGTTCGACAGCTTCACGGTATCGTCAATGTCCGAAATGACCCTAATCGGTGAATGGGAAATCGGGATCGACATCGTCTGAGGCACGGCTGGTACCACGACTTGTTGTGGTTGCTGCTGTTTCTGTTGCTGTAGTGGTTGTTGTTCTGGCCGCTTTTCCAGACGCTCCGGAGGCGGGAGCGGGAGAACCTCGACTGAGACGAGTAGGTCGTGCTCGATGCAGTGGTCGCCGTACGCGATGTGGATAGCACCTTCGTGCTCGCAGAGGTCTTCCCATGGGATGGTGAACCGGGTCTGGAAGCTGCCGTCCGTGGTGGTGACAATGTCTTCGGTCCTGATGGGGCCACCGTGGGAGGGGGAGGTGAAGAGGGTGATGCGGACGGTGCGACCGGACAGGGCGGAGGACCAGAAGGGCTGGAGGCGGCGCTCGAGGTTGACATGGAGCTGACGGAGGTCAATGCGGGATCGGAAGGCTGCGTTGCCGATCATGGATGGTGGAGATGAGGAGTCGGTGCTTGTGGTTGTGAGTAACGTTGGGATTGTTGTTGCCGTCGTCATTGAGAAGGTGTCGCTGGAATCTGGCGAGGGAGGTCGAGAGGAAGGAGGGGAGGGAGAATTGGTTGTGTTTTGGAATTGGCGCTCTAGTGCTTGTAGGTCGTAGTCGTCGGGTATCTCGGAGGGAGTGGGTGGCAGGTGTTTTTGGGCTAGGAGGTCTTCGGTTGAACGGCTCAGGCCCTTGTCAGGAATGAGTTTGGGTAGGGAGGCATAACCTGGAATGCGTTAGTAGGGGGCGCTAGAGTGTGACTTGACGCTCACCCTTGGCAAGGCGTATGAACGCGCGTTGAGACCGGGTGATGTATTCTGGCGGGCGTTGACTGGTGGCATATCCAGACACGAACACTTCAACTTCAAATGCTGTTCATCTGTTCAGTTCGAGTCTAATTCACGAAATCATCGATAAAACTCACCTGCAGGGTCTTCACCTGGCCTGTACCGGCGTACCCCCCATCCTGGGAACAAGTTCACAGTTTCCGTGCCGATGCTCGTTCCATCACTGTTCCCCCGGCGAAGCCTTATTTTATGACCGGCCCACGTTCTCCAGGTCGACCTCCCGTCCTGTTCGGGTGGCGGTGTGCCGGTGACGGGGGGTACTGCTCGGGGTTGGCCGATGTAGCCTTTGAAGGACGACAGACGTGACGTTGCTGATTTTAGAGCTCTCGAGGACAGCGACATTCCTTCAGACATCGCAACTACAGGTGGAAAAAGGGGAAAAGATGCTCGACATAGCCCCGGAAGTCGACCTTGACGATGTTGAGGCTGAGAACAAATACAAATTGTTTGATATTGTTATATTCGCAAGCTTTAGCATGGCTGTGGTCAACGAGGAGGTTGTGCAGAGCCATGGCCAGACTTCGCCGCGCTGTGCAAAATCCTACGGCTGCCGAAACAATCCGAAGGCTTTCCTGTGAAAGCGATACGTGGCAGGAGCCCCACGACACGTGTGAGAACACCTGATAGGCTGGACTCCACACTGCGTCATGAGCCTCTCTCTTCCATATATACTCCGTCTTAAACTCCCCAAGGTTTATAGTGAACCCTCACCCTCTCAACCTGTGCCACCAGAACCCTTTCTCGTCAACATGGTATGCTCACCTCACCTCGAACCAAAATCTCACACTTCCACCGTACCAGGGAAGCATTGTCTCTACAATCGGTCATGGGATTATCGCCATCATATCCGCCATAGCAGGCGTAGTGATCACCATCGTCGAGGTCATAACAGGGGCAAGTCCTCCTGTTGTTTATATATCAGCATTTCCCGGCTTCTGACACCAAGAAATTTGACCCTCTAGGTTATCGCCAGCATATTCGATTGCTTGACTTACATCCTCTGCTGCGGATGTTGTTCGTCTAGTCGATCATTCGGAAATTCCATGCGCTATAGAAGACGCCCTATGTTCGGAAGACGGATCTGACGTGATTTTATTGGACATGCTACTGGATATCAAGCATGTGTGTGTGTAATTATATAGCTTCAGTGAATCGGTGGAATCACTTGACGATATATTGTTTTATGCGAGCGCATTATTTCCATCTACGGGTTAAAATGACCTTCGACCGCCGCAGCATCACCTACCTGGGGTCTCGAGCTGGAGTGCCAGCTGTCTGTAATTTAAAGCTCAAATCATGGATAGCTGGCTTACTTGAACTTGACACTTTGAACGTGTCTCAATCGACTCGTTTGATGAGCAAAATCCCTGATGCATAATTGAACAAAAAAACCCTTCAGCATATACCCACCCTTCCATTTGCGTCGCAGTATCGATGGGCCCGATGATCATCTTGTCATGGTCACTACTGGAAGTCGTGTTCAACGCAAGGGGAAGCCTAGGGCTGCACATCGAGGGAGACGCGTGGAGGAGGCGTGGGCGCTCGTGACATCTGGATTGCGCAGTCGATCACATGGAGGGGCCTTTGTTGGTGATCAGTATCCTCGCCTTTCGCAACATCATTTTGGACGGCATATAAGCCTTGCAGGGGCTGTGAGAACTTTCTGCTATACAGCTTCTTTAACACACTCCATATTTTCCGAGCACAGCGATGCTTCTCGCTCCCTACAACGACGCAATGCGTCTTGGAATGGGGTAAACAGCTATGTATGTTCCATCTACTCGCTTCGTTACTAATTTCTGTGTCGTCGAAGATTCAATTCATTCACCCAGCAGCCTTGTATCAACGATGCCGTTCGACCAGCTGGACAAAAGGTGTTTGCTTCTGAGACAACCGTCGAACCTAAGTCCGTAGACAGCGGTAGGGTCGACATCAGCCAAGCCGTCAGCTGGAGTGCGGATTTTGTCGACCACATCAGCGAGGTGACAGACACTATGAACGTGAGCGGTACGTGATGTCTTGTAATCGTTATCGGGAATCGTATCGACAGCAGTTGCAGGTGCGCGTCAAATTAAGCGTGATGCAATTGGAGGTGGTGACACCGCGTCTGCATTCTTCATCGAAACCAAGAAGTTCAAGGAGAGCGACATCAACTATCTTATCCGAGTTACGGTTACAAAACGGCGACTCATGGCTCCCGACCTCACCGAATTTCACCCCGTGGAAGGCTTGTCGGACTCAGAGTTCACTCGCATCTACGGCGATTCATTTATTTCCGGCTTCACTGAAGGTGGTGAACTCACTGCCCTTGTCTCCATCAAACTCAACGATCGCTCGAAAGCCAAGGAGGTCCGTCGTCAACTCCAGGTCGATCTCAACTTTCAACTGGAATCCATATCTGGAGAAGGAGATTTAGTGAAATCCGGTGTGTCCAGTAACATTGACGGCGAGACTACGGTAGCCGTCTCGTGGAGAGGTGGCGGCGACATAAAGGATGGAACCGTTGTCGGCTCGCTTGAGACCTTGAAGAAGGTTGTAATGAAATTCCCCGAACATGTCATGGCCTGTCCTATGAGAACGAAGTACGCAACTATTTCAGGCTAATCAACTTGCTTTTAATTTGCGGACATCATAGTGCAATTCTCACAAAATACACGAGCTTGAAGCGCTTCTACGAGATAGCGAACAAGAGCAAACCGCTAGGTACAATCTTACTTTCAACTCTGCTATACGGTAACTCATACCTCTGCCAGACTACGAAAATACAGGTGTCTATAGTTCTGCTCTTCTCGACGCATACACGAATTACAAGGTCATGTGGCGTGACATACAAACAGGTGGGGTCCATCTTTTCCCCCCGTGATCTCAGAAGGCAACTTCATCCCTGCGACCCCACAGCCATACGGGAAGTCGAGCAAGGCCAGTCTGAACTTGTGGCCAAGAATGACATCCCCGAACTCGCAGGGCTCGCTCAAGAAGCTAAAGCAAATTACGACAACCAGTTGACACGCTACAAGGAAGAATTGTCCAAGTACGAACCTACACAGAGCCTTGGCAGCGTGGATGTTGCCGAGCCCTTGCCAAAATGCTCTCCTCCACAACCCTCTCTACTCACCGCCGCCGGTTTTGCACCTGCTCGATTTTTTGACTCCGTACCTGCCCTTGCTCCTGTCATTATATCTACAGTACCTCATCTCTCTACGTCGTCAGGTGTGGGTGCAAATCCGCCATCGCCCCAGCCGCCTCTGCCGCCGATTGATCTTGTGCCCTACGCAGCTGACATTCTTGGACTAACAAAAGCACTAAGGAACTGCAGGTTCGAAATGATCAAAATCGTGCGAGAAGTGAGTTCATCTATAACACTCCTTGACGATGGATCATGACGATCTCTCGTTAAGGTGGATGCCGTGGCGAACGATCCCAAGGTCGCTTGCGACCCGACGAGAATGTTTCAATATCTTGATCCCGCAGTGTTCTGCATGCTCCTGCCTGTAAGTTAATTCCTGGTGTGTTCTCTTCCTGGGCGTGTTGACATGCGCATCCCCTTTTTGCAGACCGTCAGGAAGCATGAAAAAGAGAGGGCTGCGCGGCTGGCCGCAGAAGAAGCCAAGATATTGAGCGAAGAGCATGCCAAGCTTAAGGATGAATTGACAACTACCAAGAGTAAGTTGGAGGCGACAGAGGAGAGGTTGAGAGCTGTAGATGCAGCAAAGGAGAAAATAGAGTGAGTGTTTCCCTGTGCTGAATTCGGTGACTTCCTTCCCTGACCGTTACATCTCAGCCCGTGGGATGGGTGCTGCCCTGCTCCTGAAGGCTCGCCTATACGGTTCCTAACGTCCGTCAAGAAGAAGGCGCTAGACGTTCATTGGAGTGGTGGCGGTGACCGCAAAGTACACCAGTGGGAGGTTATAAAGAATAATACCAACCAAAAGGTACGACTATGCATTTCCTGCGTGTGCCCCACACTTGCATTTCACCTTCCATCATCCGAGTCTAGTGGATCATCTGCCGCGCCGGCGGTATCGGATACTTGATTCGCCACCCAGGATCTGGTCGCTACCTAGCCGTAGGTAACAAGGTTGCAAATGACTCCTTCCATATGACGGTGCATGAATTGGGAAGTGTATTCATATTCGAGCCTAGGGGAAACAGTGGTACCTACTAGTGAGTCTTTTCGTTAAATGAGCAGTGGACACTGAAAGATACCTATATGCCCTCAGCATCCATCTTGTTGAACAACCGCGATGGACACTCAATCTCTCGGGAGGTGGGCACGATAATGGTGTTAGGATCAATGTCTACTCTGGTGAAAAGTGTGACAATGACGCTTGGTCTGTCGAGTCCTGGGATGATAAATAAGCGGAGACCTTGCGCCAGCGACGGACTTGTACTCAGGACCATTGCGCCGTCGTATGCATATTTCATTGATCTTTTGTAAATTTTGAGCCCGACCCGTCATAACTTTCAAGTAGGTCACGGATTGTGGAAATCTATGATGTTTATCAGTGTCTTGTAGTTCGTAAGTTCGGAGAGTGTCTCTTCGCCGTGGAATCAAATCTTCCATTCCACTCACTCTTTTCGATACGACTCTGAACTTCAGGCCCACAGAGCGGCATAGGAGCATTGCGTGGCCTGCGTGCCGTTGCGTGCCTCCCATATGCGCAACATGACACGCAAGTCTTGTGTTGCACAACTTGCGTGCGAGTTGCATGCCGGTGCGTGCCAGTGAGGATCTGTGAATTTGGTTAGTATAGGTGAACAAAATGAGCAATATACCATGGACTGAGTGATATTTTTGTACCGAGAGTGGCTGGTAAGGTTTGGATTACTTCTGACGAAGCAATTTTACAAATTGCTTCAGATGAGGCTCTGGAAGGTGGGGCACACCACCCTAAGATATACCAATGAGATCATGAAATTTGATAGTACATATGGACCTACCCTCGAGTTTTTAGATCCCCAGGGCATGGGATGGCCCGACTGGTGAGGCGAAGACGTACGAAAAAGGGATCAAGAACATTAAAACTCCGCCATGCTCGATAGTAGGTGCTAGTCTCACAGCACAGGGTCCAAAATTTGGCCCTTGCCAATGTTATTTCTAAATTGTTTGTGAAATAATATTTTCTTGGAAAAAATATTCACAAAGACTTTTGCAGTTTTGAAAGTGGATGACTTCCCGCAGGATTTAGAAATGTAGATTATTTTCTAAACGGCCTAAGCGACATCAGCCGAGTTCGGCTTGCCAAATGGGTCAGCTCGCTAGTCGGACTATGAAATGCCACTCTCTTTCAAACTTCAGTCAGAACGACGCCCCCAACTAGTGATGTTCCGGCCCGGCTTGGCCTGAAAGCCCCGGCTTTGGCTCGGCCTGATGCGGCTTTGGCTTTCTCAAACCCCAGGCCCAGCCAAAGCCGTCAACCAGGGCTTGGCTCTGGCTTGGCCCGGCTCAGGCCGCGGCTTTTATAGGTAAAATGTTTATTTCGTCGCCTGCTCGTCGTACACAAAGTTGTTAGGCTACTCGGAGTAATACATAGCCTCATCATCCTCATCCTCAATCAGCAGTCCATCCCATGATAAATCCTCAAGGTCCGATTCCTCTCCAGATTCCCCCAACTCCCCTCCGACTCCCACATCCAGCTCATGGTCGCTAGTTTCCTCCACTTCCAATATTGAGGATGGTGGTGGAGGCTCCCGAAAGAGTAGATCATGTCAGATGGCGCACTTGACACACTGCAGGGCTTCTACAATATCACCCTTGAGACGACTGCAGCGTTTTGATATTGTGATCCCACCTTGTGAGAAGGCACGCTCACTCAATACAGATGATGACATAATTGCCAGGTAGTTGCGTGCAAGGGAACCCCAGGCAGGATAATAGCGCTTTGAATTGTACTATAAAATCGTGTTAGTTTCTCGCCAGGATACAGAGACTGCTAAGCTTACACCAGAGCTCATTGATTGTATTGGAGATGCGAAAGTATTTACAAAACTGGATCTGCGATGGGGCTATAACAATGTCCACATCAAAGAAGGAGACGAATGGAAAGCTGCATTCACTTGCCAAGACGGTGCATTTGAACCTTTAGTTATGTTCTTTGGACTATGCAACTTGCCTGAAACATTTCAGACAATGATGAATGAGATTTTCCATGATATGGCAGTTGTTGCCATGGTCTACATTGATAATATTCTTATTTTCACAAAGACCGAGGAAGGACATGATGAAATTGTTGAAGAAGTCTTGTGCAGGTTACGTGCCAATGATTTATTCTTAAAACCAGAAAAATGCTTCTTTAAGCAACGAGAAATCGAGTTTCTTGGTCTAATTATTGGACCCAATGGTGTAGAAATGGACCCTTCTAAAGTCGAAGGAATTATGAACTGGCCTATGCCAACAAAAGTGAAGGATGTCCAATCGTTCCTAGGACTTGCGAACTTTTATCACCGATTTGTAAAAGACTTTTCCAAAATAGCAGCCCCTTTGCATAAGTTAACAAGAAAGGATCAGAAGTGGGAATGGGATGCAGTACATCAAAAAGCCTTTGATGAGTTAAAAGCAAGGTTCACAAAACAACCCATCTTGATGATGGTTGACATCACGAAGAAGTTATGTATTGAATCAGATGCTTCCGACTTTGCTACCGGAGCAGTATTTTCCATGAAGTGTGATGATGGAAAATGGCATCCATGTGCTTATTTATCAAAGGGTCTCAATGACATCGAACGAAACTATGATGTTCATGACAAAGAGATGCTTGGAATTATGCATGCACTTGAATCATGGCATCATTATTTGGAAGGAGCGAAACTGCAGTTTGAAATCTGGACTGATCATCAAAACTTGCAATATTTTATGGAAGCCAAAAAGCTTAACTGACGACAGGCACGATGGGCACTGTATTTATCAAGATTTGATTTCAATTTGGTACACAAACCAGGACCAACTATGGGGAAAGCCGATGCCTTGTTGAGGTGCGCGGATCATAAAGAGGGGATAGAACATGACAATGAAGATGTTGTTCTCTTGAAATCCAAATACTTCAAGGTCCACGTGTTATGCCAAGGCCATTTACTTATTGAAGGACACGAAGAATCAATATTAGCAAAAATCAGAAAATCAAAAGATTTTGATGAGTCGGTTGTAAAGGCAGTAGAGGAGTTGAAGAAATCGTCAATCAGGCAGTTACAATCAGAAGAATGGTCCGAAGAACAGAGACTTATGTTATTCAGAGGCAAGGTCTATGTCCCGAAGGATATCAAACTTCGGCTGGAAATTATCAAGTTACACCACGATACACCAGTTGCTGGACAGCCAGGACAATGGAAGACACTGGAACTGATTACATGAAATTATTGGTGGCCGGGCATCACCATGCAGGTCAAGAACTATGTATCAGGATGCGATAGATGCCAACAAATGAAATCTTTTCTGGAAAAGCCAGCAGGAAAGCTTAAGCCCAATGAAGCAACCACACAACCTTGGAAGGATATCACTACAGATTTTATCACAGGTCTTCCAGAAGCGCAAGGATATGATGCATTGTTCGTCACATGCTGCCATCATACAAAACAGGCACATATTATACCAATGACCACAACCACCTCAGCCAGAGGTCTTGCCATGCTCTTTAGAGACCATGTCTGGCAACTTCATGGTTTACCAGAAACTGCACTATCGGATAGAGGACCACAATTCACAGCTGAGTTCATGAAAGAACTAAACGAAATCCTGGGGATCAAAACTAAGTTATCAATAGCATACCACCCACAAACCAATGGACAAACAGAACGGGTTAATCAGGAAATCGAACAATATTTAAGAATGTTCGTCAGTCATAGACAAAATGACTGGCTGGAATGGATCGCATGTGCCGAATTCGCATACAACAACAAAATCCACACTGCAACACACGTCTCACCTTTCTATGCTAATTATGGGATGAACCCAAGGATGGGGACAGAACCTCGGAGGGCTGGAAAGTCAGAACCAGCTAAGGAATTTGCAGAGCGAATGCAAACTGTTCACGAAGAAGCCCAGGCAGCACTATCTAAATCGCGCGATGACATGACGCGCTATGCAGATTTCCATAGAGGAGAAGCTCCGGAATACAAAGTTGGTGACAAGGTCTGGTTATCCACCAAGAATCTCAATGTAGACTGACCATCACGCAAACTCACAGAGCGACAACTCGGACCTTATGAAATCATTAAGATTATTTCTCCAAATGCTGTCAAATTGAAATTACCCACTTCGTTCAAAATTCATAATGTCATAAACGTATCCCGCATTCGCCCATATCGCCCACCAGCTGCTGGTCAATCCACAATCCCTCCTGAACCTATTGTCATTGAAGGAAACCCCAAATACGAAGTAGAAGAAATCACAGATTCATGACTTAAATGTGGAAAGCTTGAATTTCTAGTCAAATGGTCCGGTTATACCAATGACTGCAACACTTGGGAACCAGAAGCTAACTGCACCAACTCTCGTGATATTATCAATGAATTCTACAAATCCAACCCCTCCACTTCCTGAAAGCTCAATGCACAAGCTTTCGCAGGACTTATATTCTGCCCTTATGATAATTTAACTGAGCTGAAGAATAGCGCTGTCTCTCACCTGGAAGTCGAGATCTAAAGAGGGGATAGTGTTATGATACATCTTTTTCTATTCTTTCACCTTTTCACATCATGTGTTCCATCACATGATCCACAGTTGGTCTCACTCAGCATTGCTGTGCAATGCCTCATGGTTACCATATGTTGCTGCACAACACCTCACTTATAATGCATGTAGAACATTCTGGAACTACTTACATAAGGATTCCACAGAATGCCTCATTGCTAACACATGTTCTCCAATGAGTATATATAGTCAGTAGTTTAGACTGTAACCTTAGTCATATTCTCTTAAGCTATCCACTATAACCTAGTGTGAGGGCCTTAGTCAATATAAGACTTCCCTTTTCCTTTCCTCATGTTATTCTTGTAAGCCCGCGAAAGACCTATTTGGTTTTAGTGTGTCTTAACACAGATGTTGTGAGTAAACTCGCTTGCAAACTGCGGGCCATGGTCCGACACAATTTTCTTCAGGATGCCGAAGAAGGGGAAGACCTTCTCCTTGTAGATGTTCATGAGTTCAGAGGACGTCAAAGTGATGGAAGTGGGGACTGCGATCACCATTTTGGAGAAGTGATCCACAATGTTGGGGATCGCATTGTGGTGTTTGGAGGTAGGGAGAGGGCCAACGAGGTCGACTGATATGACGTCCCATGGTTGAGAGGGTGGTGTATGAGAGTGTAGAGCTGTTGACATAGGCAATCACGACGTTTTGTTCTCCTGGCAGGCTGCGCAACCGTTTACATACCTGTGAACATCATGGGATAAGCCAGGCCAAAAGAAGGCTCGTTCGACCAGGTTCTGGGTACCATGGTGCCCGGGGTGTCCTGTGGGAGGGGAGTCGTGGTGGGCTCGTAGGATTTCGCCTCGGAGCACATTGTCCTTTGGAACATATAATTGGTCCTTCACCCAAATGACACCCTCGTCATCTACTCTCCACTGCCCTGGCCTCTTAGCTAAACTCTTCACAACGATGGGTTCGCGAGCGTCTTGTGCTGTTCGGACTTGCGCTTCGAGAGTGGAAACATCCTCGGTTGCTCGTACCTCGAAATAGGCTTCCTTCAATACGATTACCTCTGTGTTGTCTCTGGATCCATCATCATGGTTTGGTTGGCAAGAGAGAGCATCTGCGGCAGAGTTGTGAGAGCCTGGTAAGTGATGTAGCGAGAAGTCATAGTCCGCTAGCAAGGATACCCAACATGCTTGCCAGCGATTAATGTCTGAGGCTTCCGAAAGTACTCCAGGTTTTTGTGGTCGCTCCACACCTCAAATTGTTCCGCAGCACCAAGTATGTACTGGCGCCATTCGTCGAGGCATGTTATGATCATGAGTAATTCTTTGTCATAGATGTCGTAGTTGCGTTCAGCTGGTAGGAGGGATTTGGAGAGGAAGGCTATAGGTTTCCAGAGTCCTCCTTGTAGTTGAGACAGTGTACCTCCCACAGCAAAGTCGGAGCTGTCCGCCTTGATTTTGAATTTACTGGTGTCTTGGGGTGTGTGAAGTATTGTCGCATCGGAGATAGCATTCTTTAGGGTGTTGAAGGCCTCTTGGTGTCGCGGTAGCCATCCCCTGGGGACGTTTCCAGTCAGTTCGTGGAGCAGTTGGGCGATCTTCGAAAAGTCCTTGACAAACTTACGGTAAAAGTTCATGAATCCAAGAAATCATTGTAGGTCCTTCTTCTTCGATGGTGCATCCCAGTTCCTGATCACTTCCACTTTTTTCTCCTCCATCCATACCTCTCCACCACCAACTATCATCCCTAAGTAGTTCACCAATTCCTTCTCAAACTCGCATTTCTCAGGTTTCAGGTACAGCTTGTGTAGGTGTAGTTTCTGTAGGACACACACGACGAGGGTACAATGTTCATCTAAGTTGTCAGAGAAGATTAAGATATTGTCCAGGTAGATGACAATGTGCCCCTCCCAGATTTCTTTGGCAAAAATTTTGTTCATCATTGCTTGAAAGGTCGCAGGTGAGTTGGTGAGTCCGAAGAACATTACAAGTGGTTTGAAGAGCCCACTGTTCGTCTTGAAAGCTGCCTTCCATTTGTCTCCTGGTCAGATATGTACATTGTTATATCCCCATTGAACGTTGAATTTGGTGAATATCGTCGCATTCTTCAGTTTGTCGATGAGGTCGGAGATGAGTGGTAAGGGGTACTTGTTTTTGATTGTAATGGAATTCAGGTAACAGTAGTCTTGGATGGGGCGGAGGGAACCATTCTTCTTCTGTATGAAGAAAAATGGGGATGCAAGGGGAGACTTGGAAGGGCGGATCTGCTGGGAGGTTAGGTTCTCCTCGATGAAGGTATCCAACTCATGCTGTTGGCCGGGTGATAACAGATACACCTTGCAGTCATGAAGTTTGGCCCCAGGCACTAGTTCGATGGCATGGTCCCATTCGCAGTGAGGTGGCAGCTTGTCAAAGCCCTCCTTCAAGAATATATCGGCGAAGTCATGTAGATGTTCTGGTACTTGACTGAGTGGAGAGTCCCCCGAAGTTCCCCTGGATTCGAGGGAGGTTGCGCGAGCTTCTAAGTCGATCCACAGAATCTTGTTGCCATTGTCTAGGATAGGAACATCCATCGCGTGGTTTGGGAAGGTCGCACGTCGTTGTTTCCAGTCGATAACAGGGTTTCTGTATTCGAGTCAGTCGAAGCCCAGGAAAGCACCAGCCTTCCCCAGATTGGAAACCGTGAAGATGACAGTGTCTTTCACGGGGCTGATGCATAAGTCTAAGTGGACGACATGGGTGATATGCTCATTCAACAAGTGGTCAGCATTGACGAGCAGCTTGGGGTGAGGAAGTTTGACTTTGGATATGTTCAATTTCTCCACCAGATGTTCGTTGATAAGGGATCCGGAAGATCCGCTGTCGACGAGCACCTTGAGGGAAAAAGACGAGTTGCGAGGTAAGGTGATTAGGGTGTGTAGGTCGAGTTGTTTCTCTCCAGTGCCAAGGACCCATGGTGTCGGTCTGTGGCGCTCCGTTGTCAGGCAGGGCTTCGAAGTGGTTGAAGGATATGGAATTATGGGCTTCGTACAGTTGGAAGTCATAGGTAGATCAATGGGGTATATAGGGGGTTCTGTTGTACCTACAGACCCCCGTGGAGAAAATCCATCCCCTCCTCCTCCTTCGCCCCCTCCACAAAAGCTGTCTGGGGCGAGGTAGCTGTGTCCGTCCCTCGTGTATGCTCTGTTCGTTTCCTAGGGAGAGCATAGCCCTCGTTGCGGAGAGGGCTTTGCACGCATATCGTTTCAAATGTTCCTTAAAAAGGAGCTTTCAATTGAAGAAGATGCCCAAGTATCTCCAGACTTTACTTGGGATG
>Ga0307516_10001226_pt1 | contig 35691 bp, 26 predicted proteins | sample 19_EM_MG_FD_203310 | JGI IMG/M metagenome (GOLD analysis project Ga0307516, IMG submission 203310) | Populus trichocarpa ectomycorrhiza microbial communities from riparian zone in the Pacific Northwest, United States - 19_EM | ecosystem: Host-associated > Plants > Roots > Unclassified | place... | reverse complement strand
ACCGGCGTAGCCGAGCTTCTGGCCCTCGAGCATGTTCTCGTGGATGTAGTGCTGCACGAAGAACCAGGCGCCCTGGTTCTGCGGCTCGTCCTGGCACCATACGATCTCGGTCGCGTTCGGGTACTTCTTCATCTCGGCCTGGAAGGCCTTGTGCGGGAACGGATAGAGCTGCTCCACGCGGATGATCGCGACGTCGTTCGACTTGCGCTCGGCGCGCTTCTTGACCAGGTCGTAGTACACCTTGCCCGAGCACGCGATCATGCGCTTGACCTTGGCGCCATCGACGCTCGCATCAAGCTCGGGGATCACCGTGCGGAACTCGCCCTTGGTGAACTCCGACATGGGCGACGTGGCGTCCTTGTTGCGCAGCAGCGACTTGGGCGTCATGATCACCAGCGGCTTGCGGAACGCGCGCACCATCTGGCGCCGCAGCAAGTGGAAGATCTGGCTGGCGGTCGTCGGCTGCACCACCTGCATGTTGGTGTCGGCGGACAGTTGCATGAAGCGCTCCAGGCGTGCGGAGCTGTGCTCCGGGCCCTGGCCTTCGTAGCCGTGCGGCAGCATCATCGTCAGGCCGTTGGCACGGCCCCACTTCACCTCGCCGGAGGCGATGAACTGGTCGATCACCACCTGGGCGCCGTTGACGAAGTCGCCGAACTGCGCTTCCCAGATCACCAGCGTGTTCGGGTCGGACGACGCGTAGCCGAACTCGAAGGCCAGCACGGCCTCTTCCGACAGCAGCGAATCGATGACGACGAACGGGGCCTGGTTCTCGGCGACGTTCTGCAGCGGCGTGTAGGTGCCGGTGTCGAACTTCTCGCGGTTCTGGTCGTGCAGCACGGCGTGGCGGTGCGTGAACGTGCCGCGGCCCGAATCCTCGCCCGACAGGCGGATCGGATAGCCGCTCGCGACCAGCGACGCGAAGGCCATGTGCTCGCCCATGCCCCAGTCGACGTTGACCTCGCCACGGCCCATCGCGGCGCGGTCGGCGATCACCTTCTCGACGAGCGGATGCAGCTTGAAGGTGCCCGGGATGGTGGTGATGCGCTCGGCCAGGCGCTTGAACTCGGCCACCGGCAGCGCCGTGTCGGCGGCGTCGGTCCACTTCTTGTTCAGGAACGGCGACCAGTCGACCGCGTACTTGCCCTTGAAGTTGGTCAGGACGGGGTCGCGGGTGTGGCGGCCGGCGTCCATCGCGGCGCGGAACTCCTTGACCATGTCGTCCGGGCCGGTCTCGCCGAGCACGCCCTGGGCGACGAGCTTCTCGCCGTACAGCTTGCGCGTGCCCGGGTGGACGGCGATCTTCTTGTACATCAGCGGCTGCGTCAGGCTGGGCGTGTCCTGCTCGTTGTGGCCCAGCTTGCGGAAGCAGACGATGTCGACGACCACGTCCTTGTTGAACTGCTGGCGGTAGTCGAGCGCGAGCTGCGTGCACAGCACGACCGCTTCCGGATCGTCGCCGTTGACGTGCAGCACCGGCGCCTCGATCATCTTGACGACGTCGGTGCAGTACAGCGTGGAACGCGTGTCGCGCGGGTCGGAGGTGGTGAAGCCGATCTGGTTGTTGATGACCAGGTGGACCGTGCCGCCGGTGAAATAGCCGCGCGTCTGCGCCAGCGCCAGCGTCTCCATCACGACGCCCTGGCCCGCGAAGGCCGCATCGCCGTGCACGATGACCGGCAGCACCTGGACGCCCTTCGGATCGCCACGGCGATCCATGCGCGCCTTGACCGAGCCCTCGACGACCGGGTTGACGATCTCGAGGTGGGACGGGTTGAACGCGAGCGACAGGTGGACCGGGCCGCCGGCCGTGGTGATGTCGCTGGAGAAGCCCTGGTGGTACTTGACGTCGCCGGACGGCAGGTCTTCCGGCGCGGTGTGGTCGAACTCGGCGAACAGGTCCTTGGGCATCTTGCCCAGGGTGTTCACGAGAACGTTCAGGCGGCCGCGGTGGGCCATGCCGATGACGATTTCCTGCACGCCCTTGACGCCGGCGCGCTGCACCAGCTCGTCCATCGACACGATGAAGCTCTCGCCGCCTTCCAGCGAGAAGCGCTTCTGGCCGACGAACTTGGTGTGCAGGTAGCGCTCGAGGCCTTCGGCCGCGGTCAGGCGGTCGAGGATGTGCTTCTTTTCCTCGGCGTTGTAGGTGGGCTTGCTGCGGATCGCCTCGATCCGCTCCTGCCACCAGCGCTTCTCGCCGGGATCGGTGATGTGCATGAACTCGGCGCCGACGGTGCCGCAGTACGTCTCGCGCAGCGCCTGCAGGATCTGGCGCAGCGTCATGTTCTCGTTGGTCGAGAAATAGGTGTTCGTCGCCGAGAACGTGATGTCCATGTCGGCTTCGGTCAGGTCGTAGAACGCCGGATCGAGCTCGGGAATGCGCGGGCGCTCGGTCCGCTTGAGCGGATCCAGGTCGGCCCAGCGCGAGCCGAGGAAACGATAGGCGGCGATCAGCGACTGGACATGGACCTGCTTGCGCGCGATGGCGAGGTCGGTCGAGCTGGCCTTGACGGCGAAGGCGTTGGCCTTGGCGCGTTGCGCGAAGGACTCGATCACCGGCGCGTGCGGGACGTCGCGGGAATCCGAGCCGTCGGCCGCGGGCACATGCTGGAGCGCGTCGAAATAGGCGCGCCAGGTATCCGGCACGGAGCCGGGGTTCTCGAGATAGGCCTCATACATCTCTTCCACGTAGGGCGCGTTACCGCCGAACAGGTAGGAGTTGGACCTGTTTTGCTCCATCATCTTTCGCTCACCTTTGGCCCCGGTTTCCGGAGCATCGATGGGTTGATCAACCTTCCGCGGCCCGGTTCTACCGGTTGGCGGATTGCAAACGCCTTGCTGCCGGACGGAGGCCAACAAGGGGACACAGAAGGACTATTGCTACTCTGCAGACCGTGAATGTAGCACTTACCCTGAGTCGCTGCCTGGGCGCTTCTGCCACGGAACCATGGACTTTCTCCGCGGATCCGCCCCATTCACACCCTGGCACAGTCGCGTGATCCATGTCCCGCCAGGTCATCCGAATCCACCCCGCCGCCCCGGTGAAACCGGCCGAAACCGCGCCTTGCAACGGCTGCGGCGTGTGCTGCGCGGCCGAGCCTTGCCCGATCGGGGTGCTCGTCAGCGGACGCCGCACAGGCGCCTGCGCGGCCCTGTCGTGGAATTCCGACGCCGGCCTGTATCGCTGCGGACTGGTCGGCGCCCCCTTGACCATCCTTCCCTGGCTGCCGGTCGCCCTCGCGCCCCTGTTGAGCAAGCTGGCGCGGCGCTGGATCTCGGCGGCGAGCGGCTGCGACAGCAGCCTGGTCGTCGAATCGGCTTGATCGCCGCGTTCTTGCGGCCCCCGCTCGACGGGTTCAAGATGGAGGCCTCTTGACGGACGCCGTCTCGGCGCCCGCCTGGTTTGACGAGGCAGCGTCATGCCCTACTCGACCGCCTGGGAGCCGCGCGGCGTCTGCACGCACTTCTCCGGCTTCGTGACCGCCGACGAGTACGTGCGCTCGGCCGAGGACATCTGCGCCCATGCGCGCTTCGATGGCCTGCGCTTCGTCATCAAGGACCTGCTGGCGATCACCGGCCATTCGATCGATCTCCACGCGCTGGAGCGGATCGCGGCGATTCGCTACGGCGTGCGCTTCACCAACCCGAACATCTACCTCCTGCTGCTGACGACCGACCCACAATTGGTGCCGTTCGCGCACCCCGAGAGGACGTCGTTCCTGCACGGCCTGTGCAAGAGCCATGCATTTGCCAGCGCCGAGGCGGCGCGCCGCTGGCTGGCGGAGCAGCCGGCGCTGACGGGCCTGCGCGCCGAGATCCGGCACTGAGTTCGGCGCGCCACCTTGGGGCGAAGGGACGAACGCGCGCTCAGGCGAGCGCGAGACGCTTGCGCGCGGCCGCGTACTCGTCGGCGATTCGCTGCACCAGCTGCGCGGCCGGCAGCACCTGCTTGACCGCGCCGACGCCCTGTCCCGCGCCCCAGATGTCCTTCCACGCCTTGGCCGCGCCCGCGCCGGCGAAGTTCATCTTGGTCGCGTCGCTGGTGGGCAGGTTCTCGGGATCGAGGCCGGCGGCCGTGATCGAGCCACGCAGGTAGTTGCCCAGCACGCCCGTGAACAGGTTGGAGTAGACGATGTCGTCGCTGGTCGACGCGACGATCATCCGCTTGTAGTCGTCGGAGGCGCGCGCCTCGTCGGTGGCGATGAAGGCCGAGCCGATGTAGCCGAAGTCGGCGCCCATCGCCAGGGCCGCCAGCACGCCGTCGCCGGTGGCGATGGCGCCCGACAGCGCGAGGGGGCCGTCGAACCATTCGCGGATCTCCTGGATCAGCGCGATCGGATTCTTGACGCCCGCATGGCCGCCGGCGCCCGTGGCCACCGCGATCAGGCCGTCGGCGCCCTTGTCGATCGCCTTGTGCGCGAACGTGTCGTTGATGATGTCGTGCAGCACGATGCCGCCCCACGAATGCACGGCGTCGTTGACGTCGGTGCGCGCGCCGAGGGACGTGATGATGATGGGCACCTTGTACTTCGCGCAGACCTGCATGTCGTGCTCGAGGCGGTCGTTGCTCTTGTGCACGATCTGGTTGATCGCGAACGGTGCGGACGGAGCCTGCGGATGCGCCTTGTCGTAGGCGGCCAGCGTCTCGGTGATCTCGGCGAGCCAGTCGTCGAGCAGCTCGGCGGGGCGAGCGTTGAGCGACGGCATCGAGCCGACGATGCCGGCCTGGCACTGCGCGATCACCAGCTTCGGGTTGCTGATGATGAACAGCGGCGAGCCGATGACGGGCAGGCGCAGCTTGCTCAGCGCGGCGGGAAGGGGACGACGGGTCACGGTCATGTTCAGAATGCCTCCAGGGGCATGGCGAGACAGCCGTCGGCGCCGTCGACGATCGAGTCGCGGATGCCTTGGGCCTTGCTGAGGATGTGGTCGCCATAGAAGCGCGCGGTGGCGATCTTGGCGGTCATGAAGGGAACGTCGGCGCCGGCGGCGATGCGGTCGACGGCCACCAGCAGCGCGCGGCCCAGTTGCCAGCCACCCACCAGGTTGCCGGCCAGCATCAGGTAAGGCACCGAGCCGGCGAAGGCCGCGTTCGGGCTGGACTTGGCGCTGCCCGCGATGAAGGCGATCGCGTCGAGGAAGGCCAGGCGCGCTGCCGTCAGGCGCCTGGCGAAGGCCTGCGCGTCCGGGTTGGCCGAGGTGGCCAGCGCCTGCTCGGTGGACTCGATGCGCGCGACGATCGCCCGCGCCGCGGTGCCGCCGTCACGCGCCGTCTTGCGGCCGACGAAGTCGTTGGCCTGGATCGCGGTGGTGCCTTCGTAGATCGTCAGGATCTTCGAATCGCGCATGTACTGCGCGGCGCCGGTCTCCTCGATGAAGCCCATGCCGCCGTGCACCTGCACGCCCAGGCTCGCCACCTCGATGCTCATCTCGGTGGAGAAGCCCTTGACCAGCGGCACCATGAATTCGTAGAACGCCTGGTTCTCGGCGCGCACCGACGCATCCGGGTGTTCGTGCGCGGCGTCGAACGCACTCGCGGCGACCAGCGCCATCGCGCGGCAGGCCTCGGTGTAGGCGCGCATCGTCATCAGCATGCGGCGCACGTCGGGGTGGTGGATGATGGGCGCGGCCGTACTCATCGAACCGTCGACCGGGCGCGACTGCACGCGATCGCGCGCGTAGGCCACCGCGTGCTGGTACGAACGCTCGGCCACCGCGATGCCCTGCACGCCGACGCCGAAGCGGGCCGCGTTCATCATGATGAACATGTACTCGAGGCCGCGGTTCTCCTGGCCCACCAGCGTCCCGACGGCGCCACCGTGGTCGCCGAATTGAAGGACGCAGGTCGGGCTCGCCTTGATGCCCATCTTGTGCTCGATGCTGACGCAGTGCGCGTCGTTGCGCGCGCCCAGCGAGCCGTCGGCGTTGACCAGGAACTTGGGAACGATGAACAGCGAGATGCCCTTCACGCCCTCGGGCGCGCCCACCACGCGCGCGAGCACGAGGTGGACGATGTTCTCGGCCATGTCGTGTTCGCCCCAGGTGATGAAGATCTTGGTGCCGAAGATCTTGTAGGTGCCGTCCGCCTGCGGCTCGGCGCGCGTGCGCACCAGCGACAGGTCGGAGCCGGCCTGCGGCTCGGTCAGGTTCATCGAACCCGTCCACTTGCCCGACAGCATGTTGGGCAGGAACGTGGCCTTCTGCGCGTCCGAACCCGCCGTCAGCAGCGCCTCGATCGCGCCGTCGGTCAGCAGCGGGCACAGCGCGAAGCTGACGTTGGCCGAGTTGATCATCTCGCCGCAGGCGGCGCCGATCAGCTTGGGCAGGCCCTGGCCGCCGAAGTCCGTCGGGTGCTGCAGGCCTTGCCAGCCGCCGTCGCCGAACTGCTTGAACGCTTGCTTGAAGCCCGGGGTGGAGATGACCTGACCGTCCTTGAAGGTCGACGGATTGCGGTCGCCCTCCACGTTCAGCGGCGCGACCACGTCCTCGTTGAACTTGGCGCATTCCTCGAGCACGGCTTGCGCGGTGTCGTAGCCCGCGTCCTCGAACGCGGGGAGCTTGGTCAGCTCGTCGATGCCGGCCAGCTCCTTCATCACGAAGAGCATGTCCTTGACGGGGGCGCGATAGGTCATCTTTGTCTCCACACTGGCAAAAAAAGGGGCGCCTCTGGCGAGCGCCCCGGTACATCTCGATCGATCGACCGGCGCCTACAGCGCCTTGATCAGTTCCGGCACGGCCACGAACAGGTCCGCGACCAGGCCGTAGTCGGCCACCGAGAAGATCGGCGCCTCTTCGTCCTTGTTGATCGCGACGATGACCTTCGAGTCCTTCATGCCGGCCAGGTGCTGGATCGCGCCCGAGATGCCGCAGGCCACGTACAGCTGCGGCGCGACGATCTTGCCGGTCTGCCCCACTTGCCAGTCGTTCGGGGCGTAGCCCGCGTCGACGGCGGCGCGCGAGGCGCCGAGCGCGGCGCCCAGCTTGTCGGCCAGCGGCGTCAGCACTTCGTTGAACTTCTCGCTGGAGCCCATCGCGCGGCCGCCCGAGACGATGATCTTGGCCGCGGTCAGCTCCGGGCGATCGAGCTTGGCGATCTCCTTGCCGACGAACGCGCTCTTGCCTGAGTCCGCGACGGCGGCGACCGACTCGACTGCGGCCGAGCCGCCCGTGGCGGCGGCCGGATCGAAGCCGGTGGTGCGCACGGTGGCGACCTTGACGGCCTGCGAGCACTGCACGGTGGCGACGGCGTTGCCGGCGTAGATCGGGCGCTCGAAGGTGTCGGCGCTGATGACCTTGCTGATGTCGCTCAGCTGGCCGACGTCGAGCTTGGCGGCGACGCGCGGGGCGACGTTCTTGCCGTGCGCGGTGGCGGGAAAGAAGATGTGGCTGTAGCCGGCCGCGAGGGCGAGCACCTGCGCGGCGACGTTCTCCGCGAGCTGTTCCGCGAGCGCCGGCGAGTCGGCGTGCAGCACCTTGGCGACGCCGGCGACGGCGGCCGCGGCGGTGGCCACGGCGGCGGCGTTGGCGCCGGCGACGAGCACGTGGACGTCGCCGCCCACTTGCACGGCGGCGGCGATGGTGTTGAGCGTCGCGCCCTTGAGGACGGCGTTGTCGTGTTCTGCGATGACGAGAGTGGTCATGGTTTCTGTGTCTCGATCAGATGACTTTGGCTTCGTTCTTCAGCTTCGCGACGAGGGTGGCCACATCGGGCACCTTCACGCCGGCACCGCGCTTGGGCGGCTCGCTGACCTTGAGCGTCTTGATGCGCGGCGTCACGTCCACGCCCAGCGCGTCGGGCTTGATCACTTCGAGCGTCTTCTTCTTCGCCTTCATGATGTTGGGCAGCGTGACGTAGCGCGGCTCGTTCAGGCGCAGGTCGGTGGTGATGATGGCCGGCAGCGTCAGCTTCAGCGTCTCGGAGCCGCCGTCCACTTCGCGCGACACCGTCACCGAGTCGGCTGTCAGCTCGACCTTCGACGCGAACGTGGCTTGCGGCAGGTCGGCCAGCGCGGCCAGCATCTGGCCAGTCTGGTTGCAGTCGTCGTCGATGGCCTGCTTGCCCAGGATCACCAGGCCCGGCTGTTCCTTGTCGACCAGCGCCTTGAGCAGCTTGGCGACGGCCAGCGGCTGCAGCTCGACGTCGGTCTCGACCAGGATCGCGCGATCGGCGCCAATGGCCATCGCGGTGCGCAGCGTTTCCTGGCACTGCGTGACACCGCAGGAAACGGCGATGATCTCGGTGACGATGCCCTTTTCCTTCAAGCGCACGGCCTCTTCGACGGCGATCTCGTCGAACGGGTTCATGCTCATCTTGACGTTGGCGATGTCGACGCCGGTGCCGTCCGACTTCACGCGAACCTTCACGTTGTAGTCGACGACGCGTTTCACGGGCACCAGAACCTTCATGACGCAGAACTCCTCAAGCAATTGACGTTAACGTAAACGGAATGGATTCTAGAGGTCTGGCGACCGCGGGATCCGGAATCGAATCGATTATCCAGGAAAAAACGAACGATCGTGCTATTTTAGATGCAACGCTCCAGGATTCCAATAGACTTGACGGCAATGTCGCGCCAAGCCAACCCTGTCCCCGTGTCCCTCTCCGCCAGCGCGCGACCCGTGCGCATCGGCATCTTCGACTCCGGCGTCGGCGGCCTCTCGGTGATGCAGGCCATCCGCGCGCGCCTGCCGCACGCCGAGCTGCTGTACGCCGCGGACACAGCCTACGCCCCTTACGGCGATCGCAGCGAGGAATTCCTGTGCGACCGCTCGGAGCGCATCGCGCGCTTCCTGTGCGACCAGGGCGCGCTGATGATCGTCGTCGCCTGCAACACCGCCACCGCCGCCGCCGTGGCCCGGCTGCGCGCCGCATCGCCCACGTTGCCGCTGGTCGGCGTCGAGCCGGGCGTCAAGCCTGCCGTGGCGTTGAGCGCCGCGCGCCGCATCGGCGTGCTCGCGACCACGCGCACGCTCGCGAGCGAGAAGTTCCGCCGCCTGGCCGAGGCCCACGCCGACGGCGCCATGCTGGTGCTGCAGCCCTGCCCGGGCCTGGCCGACGCCATCGAGGCCGCCGACGCGCAGGGAAGCGGCCTGGACGTGCTCGTCGAACGCTACTGCGCCCCGCTGCGCGACGCCGGCGTCGACGTCGCCGTGCTCGGCTGCACCCATTACGTGTTCGCCCGCGAACTGTTCGAGCGCGCGCTGCCGGGCGTCCAGTTGGTCGACACCGCCGACGCCATTGCCCGCCAGACCGCCCGTTTCGCCGGCGAGCTGATCGACCGCGGCGAGGCCGAAGCGATCGCGGACGTCGAGCCGCCGCTGCGCGCCTGGAGCAGCGGCTCGCCGCATGTGCTCGCGAACTTCGCGCAACGCTGGCTGGACCTGCGCGTGGACGTGCAGGCAATGGCCTGCTGAACGTGGCGCCAGCGCCAGCGGGCGCGCTGCCCGCCTCGCGCGCCCGCCCGTCGACGACGATGCGCCGCGTGCGCCATGCGCCGCTGGATCGCTGCATGTACTGCCTGGCCAGCGGCGCGCCGCGCAGCGAGGAACACCTGATACCGCGGGCGCTGGGTGGCCGGCTGACACTGCGCGACGCCGTGTGCGAACCGTGCAGGCGCCTCACCGGCCGGCTCGAGCAGGTCACGCTGGACCGCGAGTTCATGGTGCCGAAGACGCTGCTCGCGTTGAAGCGGCGCCGCGCCCGCGGGCAGGGGCCGAGCCGGTTGCCGCCGGTCGCCCTCGAAGGCGATGGATCCATGCCCACCGCGCTGACGAGCGACACGTTCCCACGCCGATTCACGCTGCCCGCCTTCGGACCCGCGGGCCTGCTGGCCGGCGTCGATCGCATGGCCGCCCCGTCGCGCATCGACTTCGTCGATTGCACGTTGAACCTCGGCACGCCGACCCAGCGCACCATCGCCGCGACGACGCCGTTGGTCGATCCACGGGCCTACGCCCAGTCGATCGCGAAATGGGCCTATGCACTCGCCGTCGCCGAACGCGGCCTCGATTGCTGCGACACGCAAGCAATTCGCGACCTGATGCTGGGCCGCCGCCACGACGCCTTCGCGTTCGTCGGCACGCCGTCGCCGCGCCTGGCGCCGTCGCGCGAGTGGCTGCACGACGTCTTGGTGCGAGACGACGGCGCGTGGCTCACGGTGACCCTGGCGCTGTTCGCCTCGGCTGGAATGGCGCCTTACGAGGTGGTTATCGGGCGGACCGGCTGACGGGCACGGGCCCGTGCCCGATCACCCTGGCGGCCGGGCAGGTTTTCCATGTGCCAAGGCAGGGAACAACCGGCTTGATCGGACACCGTCCGCCCCCCCCCCGCGCAAGCCGTGCAAACCAAGGACTCCATGACCCACCCGCCCCGATTCGACGACCCGACGTCATCGCCCCACCCTCTCCTCGCCATGGTCGACAAGACCCGGGAGGGCCAGCAACACCATCCCATGTCCGGCCCGTCCGACGCGGAGAAGTACCGCTGGATGCGCTCGAACCGGGGCAATTTTGCGATCATCGACGCGCTGGAAAAGTCCGACAGGGACGCCGACTTCGACGACAGGATCGCCGCCGAGATGGCGATGTGTGCTGCAGGAATGGGTTCGTACCGGCTCGGCCCCGGCCACTCTTGAGACGCATGCTGCGGTTTGGTGCCGAGCCCGGCGCCGTTCTTGTCCTGGTGCCCCGAGCCGGAATCGAACCGGCACGCCGCGGTCAAGCAAGCAGCAGATTTTAAGTCTGCGGTGTCTACCAATTTCACCATCGGGGCGTCCGGTCATTGTCGCAGCAGCCCGCGTCCGGTACGGGTCCGACTTTTGCCCTTGCGGTGCGGACGATGGCCCTCTAGGAGCGACCGATGGATTGGCATTGCATCAATTTCAATCGTGGCGGCCACCATGAGTCCGAGGCCGCGGACCTCGTGCTGGCGCTGGAGGATGCCTATGGCAGCGCGGGCGAACCGCCCGCCGCCGAGGTGTTCATGGCGCGCGGCAGGATCGGCGACTACGCGTTCTACCTGTCGCCCGAGGCGGCCAACATGGCGCCAGGCGTGCTGCAACGTTTTCACGCGGTGATGTGCGATCCGCCGGCCGACCTGCACCGTTGCACGCCGATGATCCTCTGAAGGTGCCGCGGGCGCCGCGATAATCGCGCCCCATGACGCACACCAGACACGACGACGCCATCTTCACCGCCTGGATCCGCGGTTGGGCCCTCACGCGCGAGGTCGCGCCGCCGGTTGCGCAGGCGGACGGGTACCGCATCGCCGTCGGCCTGCCGCGCCAGGCCGCGCGCTACGTCTTCCGGCATCCGTCGCCGACGTTGCGCGAACTCGGCACGAGCATCGTGCAGCCCTGGGTCTTCCTGAAGGCCTGCGCCACGTCCGACGAATTGAGCGCCCTGCTGCCCGCACGCTGGCAGATGCAGGCCGATGCCTTCATGATGACCTGCGGCGACTCGACGTTCCCCGGCAGCGGCGTGCTGGCCCCCGGCTACACGCTGCACGTCGACGATGCCGGCGCGGCCACCCGCCGCGCGCACGTGCAGGTGCGCGCCGAGGACGGCACCGTCGCGGCCGAGGGCCACCTCGGGCTCGACGACCGGCTGGCGGTCTACGACCGCATCGGCACCGACCCCGCGCACCGGCGCCGCGGCCTCGGGTGCGCCGTGATGCACGCGCTGCAGGCGCTCGCGCGGACGCACGGGCGTCACGCGGGCGTGCTCGTGGCCACGCCCATGGGGCGCGCGCTCTACGAATCGCTGGGCTGGCGCGTGCACGCGCCCTGGGCGACGGCCGTCATCCCCGGCCCGGACACCGCGCCGTGACGCTCAGCGCAACAGCACGCTGCACACCGGCACGCTGGCGGGCGACACGGCAAGGGACGTCGGTCCGACCCCGGGGCACGTGAAATCCTGCCCGGTCCAGGCGGGGCCGGAAGAGCCTGTCATGAAGTTGTCATGCGCCGGGCCCACGCTGCCTGGTTCCATTCCAGCTCGCTGCATGCCGGCCAGCGCATTCGCCTTCCGCCATGTCCGAGCCCCAACTTCGCAAGGCGCGCACCGCCATCGCCCTCGCGGCGACCTCCGGCGACGGCGCCGCCACCTCGCTGCCGCCCGGCGAATGGTTCGTGGAACAACACACGGCGGTCGTCCAGGTGTTCGGCGATCCGCAGGGCACGCGGCACGTGGCCGACCTGGCCGTCGTCGATTTTCTCGACGGCCTGGCGAGGCGCCACATCGTGTTCGTTTCCTGGGGCTGAGTCAGTCGCGCGGCATGAGCAGGCAGCGCACCCAGCGCCGCTCGGGCACGGCGGCCTGCCAGGCGCGGATGAAGTCCTCCGCTGGCGAATGTTCATCGTCGAAACGCAGGCCGCTCAGCCAACCCGCGCTCGCGGCCTCGCGCGTCCACACGCGCGAGACGCGCCCGCGAAAACGCGGCACGGTCTCGTCCTCGCCCAGCAGCAACTGGATCTCGTAGGCGGGGTGCACCGGCGCGTCGTCGGAGGCGGTGAGCACCTGCAGGCCACCTTCGCCCAGGTTCATCACGAGTCCCGCGCTGGCCTCGAGCGCATCCGCCGGCTTGAACACCCACACGGGTACCTGCTCGCGCCGATCGGGCACCAGGAAGAACTCGACACGGCGGTGCGTGCGGTGGTCGACGGACGTGCGCCTCACGGAGCGTCCCTTGTTCCTGGTTGCCGGGGCAGCACACAGGATAGTCGCGTTCGGTGGCGCCGTCGCTCCACGTCAGGCGGACTTGGGGCGCCCGGTCTTCAAGATCGGCACAGCACCGATGGCGTTGAGGAACGCCCGATCGTTCATCGCGCTCGGCGCCCGGATGCCAGGATGCCCGGATGCCCGCGCGCGATGGTCACCTCCAGCCGCCGTGCGGGCGATGCCGCCGACAACTTAGGGGGGTATCGCGAGTGGATCGGTGCCCGACAAGCGCCGGCCCGCCCTGCGCGGGCGCAGGAGCACGCGAGCGACGACACATTCGCTGACCAAGTGCCGGTCGTTCGTCACGCTGCGGTCATCGGATTCCTCGACAGTCGCCGTTCCTGCCGCGCCGGCCCACGAGGTCGGCGTGCTTCGAACGAACGACACCCGGAGAGAGACCGATGAACAAGCAACTGATGGCCGCGGCGCTTGCCGCCGCCACCCTGATCGCGGCGCCCGCCCACGCGACCAGTGTCGCCCTGCCCGCCGACGGCAGCTGGAACGAATTCAACGTCGACAGCTTCATCGCCGCGGACTTCGGCACTGGCTGGATCGATTCGGCCGACGGATCGCCGCTGAGCTTCACGTTCACCATCGGTGCGGGCAGCCACGGCACGCTGACGGTCGTCGACGCGGGCTTCGCGGGCGACACGTTCTCGCTCACCAACTTCGGCAGCGCCTTCGGCGCTACCTCCAGCGTCGCCACGGGCACGACCGACGGCGCGCTGGTGTTCGACTTCGACGCGGCGCTGGCCGATCCGGCCTACAGCCACGGCGTGTTCACCCTGAACGCCGGCACGTACAGCATCGGCGGGTCGCTGCTGCAATCGGTGCTCGGCTCGGGCGTCGATCTGGACGCCACCAACGGCGCCGTGCGCCTGAGCGTCTCCGCCATCCCGGAACCTTCGAGCCCCTTGCTGATGCTGGGTGGCCTCGCCGCCGTCGCGCTGCTGGCCCGCCGCCGCAGTGCCGGCAAGTCCGTCCACGCGATCTGAGGCCCGCACCATGAAGACCCCCCTGTTCGCCCTCGGCCGCACGCTGCTGGCCGCGACCCTCGCGTCCGCCCTCGCCGGCGCCGCGATCGCCCAGACCGCCGCCGCCCCGATCACCGTCAAGATCATCGGCTTCAACGATTTCCACGGCAACCTGCAGTCGCCCGGCACGTTCGGCCAGAACACCATCGTCCCGACGGCCCAGCGTCCCGCGGTGGGCGGCGCCGAATACATCGCCGCGTATGTGGCCCGCCTGAAGGCGCAGAACCCGCTCAACGCCGTGGTCGGCGGCGGCGACTTCATCGGTGCTTCGCCGCTGATCTCCGCCCTCTTCTTCGACGAGCCCGCCGTCGAGGTGCTGAACCACGTCGGCGTCGACTTCACCTCCGTCGGCAACCACGAGTTCGACAAGGGCTCGGCCGAGCTGAAGCGCCTGCAGGCCGGCGGCTGCAAGCTCACCAACGGCCAGCCCGACCGCAACAGCTGCAAGGGCCTCGGCTCGCGCGCGACCGGCACGTTCGACGGCGCGCAGTTCAAGTGGCTGTCGGCCAACGTGATCGAGACCGCCACCGGACGCACGCTGCTGCCGCCGTACGGCATCAAGTCGTTCAACGGCGTCAAGGTGGCCTTCATCGGCATGACGCTCAAGGGCACGCCCGGCATCGTGACGCCCACCGGCGTCGCCGGCCTGACCTTCCAGGACGAGGCCGACACCGTCAACGCGCTCGTCCCCCGCCTGCGCGCGCAAGGCATCGAAGCGATCGTCGTGCTGGTGCACCAGGGCGGCTTCCAGTCCAGCCCCAACGTCGGCGACATCAACGGCTGCGACGGCAACCTGAAGAACGCCGACGGCAGCGCCTCCGACATCGAGAAGATCGTCAACCGCCTCGACGACGCCGTCGACCTGGTGATCAGCGCCCACACGCATGCCGCCTACAACTGCTCGGCCAACACGGTGGACGTGAAGAAGGTCGGCAGCGCCGCCGTCTCCACGCCGCGTCCCACCGGCCTGGCCAACAAGGTCGGGCGCCTGATCCCGGTCACCAGCGCCAGCGCGTTCGGCCGCATCGTCACCGACATCGACGTCACGCTCGATCCGAAGACGCACAACGTGACCGCCGTCGCGCCGACCAACCGCCTCGTCGACCGCACCGATCCGGCCATCAACCTGGCCATCGCGTCGGATCCGACCGTGCGCGACATCGTGCAGGGCTACAGCGCGCTCGTCTCGCCGCTCGCCAACGCGGTCGTCGGCACGATCACGACGGCGCTGCCGTCCACCGCGAACCCGGCCGGCGAGATGCCCGCCGGCAGCCTGATCGCCGATGCGCAGCTGATGGCCACGCAGCCGACGTCGCTGGGCGGCGCGCAGATCGCCTTCATGAACGCCGGCGGCGTGCGCTCGCCGGGCTTCGTGTCGGCCGCGTCGACCTACCCGTACGCGCTCACCTACGGCGACGCGTTCACGGTACAGCCGTTCGGCAACAGCCTGGTCACGATGACGCTGACCGCCACGCAGCTGAAGGCCTTGCTGGAGCAGCAGTTCACCGGCTGCAACGGCCAGGTCGCCAACCGCGTGATGCAGGTGTCCAACGGCCTGAAGTACTCGTGGAGCGCCGCGGCGCCCGCGTGCTCGAAGATCGTCGACGTCACCTTCACGCCGACCGACGTCACGGTGACGCCGCCGGTGGCCACGGGCGCGCCGCAGGTCATCGTGTCCAGCGGCGTCGTCCAGAACCCGGGCAAGACGTACCGCGTCACCGTGAACAACTTCATGGCGACCGGCGGCGACGGCTTCACGACGCTGATCGGCGGAACGAACACGCAAGGCGGCGCGCAGGACATCGACGCGCTCGTCGCCTACCTGGCCGGCTACAAGTCGCCGGCACCAGCCTACGACCCGAGCCTGCCGGCGATGGGCATCCCGCGCGTGACGCTGCTGCCTTGAACCTGCGGGCCCTGCTGCGGCGCGTGGCGGTCGCGCCGCTGCTCTTCGGAGCGTGCGTCGCGCTGCCTGCGCACGCGCACGGCGACGAGGCCGCCGCAGCCGCGCGCCTGCCGCAGCGCGTGGCGCTGCTGGCGCGCGCGCAGGCCGAGCTCGAACGCGGCGACGCGCCCCAGGCACTCGACGACTTCGAGCGCGCGGCGATGATGCTGCACGCGTCCGACGCCGAACTGGGCCTGATCCGCGCCGCGATGCAGGACGGGCAGTACCGGCGCGCGCTCGCGTTCTGCGCGCACACGGCGGGCGAGCACACCGACGACGCCGACGGCGGCGCGCTCTACGCCTGGCTGCTGCGCATCGGCGGCCAGGGCGAGCTCGCCACGCACGTGCTCGCGCAGCTGCGCGCGCAGGCGAGCGACGATGCGGTGACCGTGGCAGTCGATGCCGCGTTCGGCACGACCCCGTCCGCCGCCACCGGTGTCCTGCTGGCGCCGCTGCATCGAATGGCGCCGTGGCCCGTCATGCTGGAGGCGCAGACGCCGCCGCCAGTCACGGCCCGCTTCGCGAGCAGCGCCACGCTGGTGGACAACGGCACCGCGGCGCTGCTGCCGCTGGTGGCCATGGCCGCCGCGCCGGGCGCGCGCTTCTGGGTGCGCAACGGCCTGGGCCAGACGACGTCCGCCACGCCGGATCGAAGCGACGCGGCGCTGGAGGCACGCGGTCTCGCGCGGCTGGCGTTGGGCACGCCGCTGCCGGTCGGCGCCTCGCGGGTCGCGGCCGGCCGCGCGCCATTTGCCGGCAGTCCCGGCTACGCGCTGCAGTTCGGCGCCGGCGCGGAGCCCGCGTGGCCGACCCTCACGCAAGGCTTTCTCGGCAGCCCCGTCGGGAACTCCGACGTCCGCAAGCTGGGCTTCGGGGCAACACCCGGCGCGCCCGTCCTCGATGCGAAAGGCGAGCTGATCGGCGTCGCGCTGCCGACGGCTGGCGGGCCGGCGGCCTGGCTGCCACTCCCCTCCGCGATGCAGCCGCGCGGCGGCGCGCCCGCCCTGCCCACGCACGCCGGTCTCGCGCTCGTGGCGCCCGACGAGATCTACGAGGCGGGGCTGCGCCGCGCGTTGCAAGTGCTGGTGGACGCGCCCCGCTGAGGAAATCGGGCCACGTCGCACGCCAGTGCAACGACTGTGGCGCGCACTGCAAATCAAGGGCTTTCCGACGACCCCGCCCACGCGAACTTGGTGGACGCGTCAGAGTTTGTACGCGCTGCCTGCGGCGGCGCCACAGCTCCCGCAGTTCCCGCTCATGGTCATTCAAGATCGGTGGCGGCAACCTCCGGTTCGGCATCTGCAGACGACAGCAAAGTAGCGGAACCGGACGCCGCGCTCGATCTTCGGACCGGCGGCTCCCGCTGGCAAAGCCGTCCCTCAGTTCTCAATGGTCAAGCGTATGCGCGCACTCACCGAAATGCAAAATGCGTGCCACGCATGGAGCCCCAAGTCAGGTGGCTCTAGTCACAAAAGTGCTGACGCCGCGTCGGCCACCTCGAAGCCACTATTGGCCATTCGGGTTGCGCACTTCCCACTTGAAAAGGATGTCGTTCTCAAACAGTTCCATGAGTTGAACGACCACGATAAAGGTAGCGCCTGCAGGCTGAACAACAGCGATTTCTCCCCGCTTCATCCGGGCAAAGTGACGGGGGAAGCGAAATACACCAGGGTCTGTGATGTCGCTAAACTGCCTTGCGCCAGCGGCAACCGTGATAGAGCCATTGGAACTGCTGAGATCCACGCAGCCGTGACCAGGCTGCAATGTTTGCCAAGAGATTGGGATCGTGCGTTCATCAGTTCTGCTGAATTGAACTTCAATGGCTATTCCGCTATGAACGACCGGGACACGCCGCCTACCACTTCCATACACCCGATCAATCGTTCCAAACTCGAACGTCTCCTCCTCAATCGCTGCGCGCAATTTTCGGCTGAAGAAGCTCACAGACACATTGTTCTCCAAGAGCTTGCGGAAGCCCTGCGAATAGATGGTCCCATTCGGGTCGAGGACACCGATGACTACCTCGCGGACACCAGATTCGATGATGAAGTCGGCGCAGGATTGAACGTCCTGGTCGCGATGAAGTTCGACGCAAGGCTCGAGGGTCGTATAGATCGTCGTTCCAAAGCGATCCGACGGACCGAGTTTCTCCAGGGCAGCGCGCTCCGCGTGCACTCTGGGGCGTTCACCTCGACGGCCACTCGACAGAACGATGCCGTCTTTTGCTACGACAGCTCCCACGCGCGGACTCTCAGAGCACTGCAAGTGTTCTTCGATCGCAAGTCTCATCAGGTCCTGTTTCGAGTAGCCTGCGGTCATGCTCTCCCTCCGTTTTTTGAATTGACGCAGCGTATGTGCTGAGACTTCGAAGAGTACCGCGAGCCCCGTCAGTTTGCTGCGTAGGTGTCGACTTTGCAGCGGAAGCTGTCGTCCCAGTGAATGAGGCAAGTGACCGTTGTCGACCGCTTAATCGCCGCGCGAGCGCAACTGAACTAGACACCCTGGCCTCGAAGACCTCGACGAGTCATCAACTCGCTTCAGTCGACTGATTTGAGTTCAGCGCGAATGGAATCAGGGGTAATTGGCGCTCTCACTCGCTTCGGAGGAGCAGCCATGCACCTCTTCGCAAGATCATCCTTGCCACCCACCAAGCCCCGCGGAGCCACATCTCGAGCTGGGCATGCAGCTTGGTCGAAAGGGAGCGCCTCGCCGTAATCCTGAACAGCCTTGTCCATGAGGTCGAACGAGGTGGATGACAACATCCAGCCCAGGGCAGGCTCAGGCACATTCGTCAGGTAGTCGCCGAGCGACCACTCGATCACATTTGGGCACCCGAATTCACCGATTGCTCGCCGGAGCTCCAAGCGGGCACGGCTGTCTCGCACGGACAATAACGCAGACGCCGCGGTGAGCGGCCCGTCGTATGACGAATAAGTTCGGTCGTCAGGCCGCCTGGTATGCGGAAAGCCATTGATGGCCTTAAGAAGATCGACATCCTCTCGGCTCGGTCCGAATGACATCAGACGCGGCGTTGGATCGCCATCCCCCGAACAAAGTCGGTGGGTGTTTTTGTCGTTGCTGATGGCGATGAGATAGATTGGGGGAACGTTCTTGTGGCTTGAAACGCTACCGTGGCTCAGCAGTTCCGAGAGAAAGTCTTGAGCAGTCTCGATGCCGCTATTTTCGAACAATCCTCCGTCGACTACATGAACCAATGGCCCTCGACCGATTGCCATTGGCTCTTGATCGCATGATTCTTTAGCTTCCGCGCCAAAATCACTTGCACACCCCCAGACGGTGCCGGCCGGACTGACGCCAGGAAATCGCGCCGAATCTAGAGCCGCGTCAATGAGGGAGACGTTGGCAGTCAGCAACCGATTCCCTGCAAAGACTTCGGACTCCTGTAAAAGCCGGTCAGCAGTTACGTTCAACAGAGCTACATTGCTAGCGATAACACGACGGCCCGTCTCGACGCCGGTGGAATTGAACAAGACTACTGGCTGCCCTGCATTCCCCTCGCTCTCGGTACCGGACCCGGGCAGGAAGCGCATTCCTGGCAGTGCTTGCGCCATCGGCTCCGCCAAAACATTGCTTTCGCCAGGATACGTCTTAGCCCAGAGGTCTTTGAACGCGGTGGATAGCGCATCGTTTCTGTCCTTCGACCGATAGCGGTATGGTACCAACGACTGCGGCAGGTCACCGAATATCGCCGACGCCACGACAGGCGACAGGTAGTCGTTCCGAAGAACCGCACGCATCTCGGCTGCTCGATTCGGGATGCAGCGACTGGGTAGCGGCTTGCGCTCCCAGATACGGCGCTGCGCTGCGTAGAGCGCCAAGCCAACAGAACCGCCTGAGACACCAGATGCCGCCATGACATGCCGACCAAACTGCCCGCATGTTCTGTCGTCCATCTCAGCAAGCAAAAGAGCAGTCCAGTAGGCTGCACGAAGGCCTCCACCGGCCGCCGCGACCACAAAGATTGGGCTCTTCTCTCTGTCCGGCAGCCCGTTGCGCCAAAGCTCGAAGTGTTCGTGTAGCGTTGGCAGCCCTGTCGCGTGAGTGTTGATCGGGTCAGCTTCCTTTGCTCGCTCTTCCGTCAGCTTTGCTGTCGGAGAAGCAATGACCGCCCAAAAAAGCGGAGCCAACATCCAATTGCCGAGGCCGTGCTTCTTGGGCACGTAGACGAACAGCCAGGTAGTGGCCAAACCCCAGGCTGCAACTCCCAGATACACGATAGTCAGGGTCCCGACTTGTACTGCCAGCGATGGCGCGCCAAAGTTGCCCGCAATGAAGGCGAGCAGCAGCAACATGAAAAATATGTTTCTTGGTCCGTTGAGCTGACTGATCAACCCCCGTCTTAGAACCCACGATGTGTGTTTTAGGAGCCACTCAGAGACCGATGGAAATCGCTCTCGAATCTTCGATTTTGCGATTGTCTCCCAGCGGATCCATCGCGCTTTGTATTCGGCTGGCTGAGCACGTCGGGAGAGTACCCACACTGCTGATGCCAAGGTAGCTATCAGAACGAACTGGATCCCGGCGGTATTCCATCCCAAGGCAAAGGCAATGGAACCGAGCACCAACAATGCCCCGCCAGAGGCGGCGCCGGCTCCAAAATTAGACATCGCATTTCCGAGGCAAGCATCACGCGAAAAGCTCCAAAAAACGAGGGCGGTTCCTGCGACCGCGAGAGCTGGTGGTGCCAATAGCTGAAGCCTAATCAGATCGGGATTGAAGCGCCAGAGCCGATCCTGCTTCATGTAAAATCCAAGACCGTTCAGAACCCAGTCGTCGGGAATTGGTAGCCAATACGAGGCTGCCAACACGGCAATGAACAGTGCGTACACCCAGGCGATGGTTCGGATGCGCACAACTCTCGTGAACTTGTTGGTCGGCAAGTCCCAGACCTGAACGGTACGCTCCAAAAATGCAGTTAGGCAGACCCAAACAGTAAATCCCCCGCTTGCGATCATTGCTAGCGTTAGGGGAGTTGAGTTCGGAATGAATATGACGAGAAGTTGTGTGGTCGAGAGCAGAGAAGCCACGGCCAACAACAGTTGATGACGCGCACGCAGTCGGTCGACCGGCGCAGCAGAGCCAGCATCGCCCGTTCGCAATCCATCGAGCAGCTTGAAGGCTTGCGTGCAGCATGTCAGCCAAGCCACTATCGCGAGAAGACTGAATACGAATGCTCCCTCGTTGTCAGGTGCATGTCCGCGCATCCCCTGCAAGACTTCTCTGGTTTGCGGGACCGACCCAAGAACACCGACTCCTAGCGCGACCATGGCTAAGGGTAGGAAGTATGTCCACAGATAAAGCCCAATGTCTCGCACTGTCTCAAGGAGCCGGAATAGGCGGTTCCCCCAGCCGCTCATCGGGATCTGTGCCAAGCAAGCGACCGCTGTGATCGACAAAACGAGCACGGTCAGAAGCCACTTAGATAGCCCGGCGGCGCGCAAAAGCAAGTGCAAAGGTTGCGAGCCTGCATCCGCCAGGAATACGACACTTGCAATCAGCGCGTTTTCAGCCAGGTCTGCCGCGACGAGCGCCCCCAACAGCCAGCGCCAAAGCCGCCCCATCGCGAGGTGCCCAATAGCATTTGGGTGGGAAGCTTGCAATGCGGCACGAAGTCGGAGCAACGTCGCAACGTAGAGCGGAATGAACAGGAACGTGTCGCACAGCAGGAACGCTGTAACCAACTTCGGGGCTGCCTTCGCCTGCCAGAAGGACACGATATTGCGAAGCAACTCGTGGTCTCCGCTCGTCGAGATGGCGAGGGTGGCACGACTGCCGCCCTGTCCTCTATGCGGCAATTCTAGAAGGGCCCCCAGACCAGCTAGGAGACCGGCAACTACCAGCGTTCCGATGAGCAGCGGCAAGAGTGCCGACCAACGGGCGCTCTTGGACGAATCGGACAGAGTCGGTGCCATATCAAGTGCCTCCCCATCGCCTCACTGGCCGAACCGTTCACGCGGTGGATATGAGCGCCCTCTCGGCCCACGAACGCTGGCTCCGGCCAGTCTGTTCTCGATCGACACTTGTATTGCAAATTGCAACCGTCGCATACAACGCGGAGTCCGACGATCTAGGGGGCTGGCCTGAAGCAGGGTGATAGGGGCGCTACGGTCGCGGCAGCTCGCTGCGATGACCAAATCGAGTTCGTGCGCCTTGAGCTTCTAAGGCAAAGCTCAGCACTTTGTGTGCGCTTTCGGAACGCAACCGGAAGTTTGCCGCAGCGCGCCCAATCTCCGCGTCCGCTGCATTGCAGACGCTGGCCGACGTTCGCCGGTCGGCAGGAGCCGGCCCGCGTGCGCCCGTCGCGAGCGGCTGCTTCGGCGTGGCCTACACTGGACTCTGGATGCCTCTGCGGACACGATCATGCGCCCGCAAAGCGGTCGACGGTCCACAGCGGCATCTCGAGCCACCGTCGAACAAGTCGCGCAGAGAGTTTCCAATGAGCTACACAGCAGAAGTCTTCAAGGTGATGATTGCGACGCCTAGCGACGTCCCTGTGGAACGTGCTGCCACAAGGCAACTGATTCAAGATTGGAACAACGCCCATTCGGAGGCTCGTCATGTTGTCCTCATGGCGGTCGGTTGGGACACCCATGCGGTACCCGAGATGGGCGACAGGCCACAGGAGCTGATAAACCGGCGTGTATTGGATGGATGTGACTTGCTGGTTGCAGTGTTCTGGACCAGGGTCGGCACGTCAACGGGCAAATACGTCAGTGGCACCATCGAGGAGATTGAAGAGCACCTCAAGGCAAGCGGCAAGGCACTGCTCTACTTCTCCGCAGCTCCCGTCGCACCAGACAATCTCGATCCAGAACAGTTCGCAAAGCTGAAAGCCTTCAGAGACTCGTGCAAATCTCGCGGCCTCTATGAATCGTACGCTGACATCGACGAGTTCAAGGTGAAGTTCTACCGACATCTCCAGATCATGCTAAACGATCCGACGTTCGCGCCTGGAGACCTCGGTCAGGCTCTCGACGTGCCACGATCAATTCCCTCCATTCAGATCTCCGCAGCCGCCAGGGCGCTGTTGGAGGCGGCGTTGGCATCTGACGGAGAAATCTTGAAGCTCGAAACCATGACTGGCCTGATCCTGCAAGCGGGCGACCAAAATCTCGTGGAATCGGAAGACGCTCGGTCAAGGGCACGTTGGGAGGGTGCGCTGAACGACCTCGAGTCGTTGGGGCTAGTCAGCTCCAATTCCGAAGGCACCATGTACCGCGTCACCAACGAAGGATATGAAGTGATAGATGCACTGGGGCTTGGCAAGTAGTCGAGCCGCTCGCCAGCAACCTGCAGCCAGGAGAGGCCGTTGGTGACGGTCGGTTTTGCAGCAGGCTAGCGCAATGAACCCGTCGCGTCCTCTGCCGGCCGCCAGCTGGCGCTGTATTGCCGACCTCGCCCGGCGTGTCCAACGTCGATCACCGTCGGCTGCTTCTCTGTTTCAAGTACGCGACCGTCAAGTGGCCTTGGGAAGAACCGTTAGCTGAAGCTGACTCCACGGCCGCCTACGGCGCGCCTCGCAGGAGCAGGACACGGGCTCTGAGAGGAGGCCTGCGCACGTCAAGCGTGCCTCAGTCCACAGGTACGCCGAAGCACGCATTTGAGGCGGAGTGAAACACGATAAGCTGACGCGCTGCAACTCGCCGTTTGGCGTTGCTAGATGGTTGTCGTGCCCAAGAGAGGGGACTGAAGAATGCCTGCGGCTTACGTATTTCATGGGGTCCGCTTCATCGCGCTGGACGCGAGCGCATCCAAGTTTTTCGGCTTTGCCGAATTCCTCGCTGGCCTCGCTCTGATGGTGCTGGCCTGGACCATTGCCGACGTCAGCTACCGCTTCCGCGTTCGCACCGCCCCTATACCGCTGCAGGGGATCACCTTTTGGGTAGTTGCGGCCGTCGGCTTTCTGACCTTGCTGACCGACTTGTGGCGCGCAGAACAATGGCTCGTTCCCCAGGGTCACCTATTGACGCCGGCATCATGGCAAGCGCTGCTCGGAGGGCTTCTCTTCCTGACCTTCCTGGCATGGGCGTGGTTCGCGTTCATCCAGCCACCGAAATACGGGCGACTGAATGCAAAGCGATTCATCCGGACACTCTATCGGCATGTCCTGAAGGGATCACCCGATGAACTCTCCATCATCGCCGACGAGATCGCACGGTCAGCGCAATCGATCGTCCGTTACGCTCCTGATCGAGACAGGGCTGAAATCCTCGGCATAGGCACCAGACGCCCGGGCCGCAAGCTGAGCAGAGCCGAGGCATACGCCAATGACCTCTTTCTTCTGATCGCCGACAAGCGCTTTTGCCGAGTGATCGCAAAGGTAGCTCCCGGCACCGCCTTAGCCTTTTTCTACGAGGTGGGAGAGAGCAGGAAGTACGGTGTCCAGATTCATACTTTCGGAAACAACATCATGAATGAGGCTTTCATGATCAGAGACTCGTTCATCTTCCACGAGTCTGAGGGGCACGAGTCTGGCTTCCTCGGGTATACCAAGCCGCTGACGCAGGCGATGTTCGCCAATTTCAGCATGGTGGAGACGATCGGCACGCTGCTCGACCCCGACTTTCAGTACTCATCGAAGTGGGATGCAGACCAGTGGGGAGCGTACTGCCGCATCGTCCTCATGACGTTTCGAGACTATGTCGAAAAGGGGCACCAGGGTCACTCATACACGCTCTTCCGCGCTATGGGCAATATCGATCGAGCCCCGTCTGATCTCTACCAGCTTGACGGCATAGAGGGCCTGTCCTATGACAGCACACCCCTCGCACGGTTGCGCGAGACAATCAAATTTATCCGGGACGCCATCGAACTGTTGGACAAGAAGGAAGTGCCCGAAGGGATTCGCTTGCGCATTAGGGACAAGAACCGGCCGCGCGAGACCCTTTTCGATCATCTGGCAGGGATGATCTTTGAGACTATTCACAACGCCGCGACTGTCACTTCACCTGTCGACACTTGTTGGTGGGTACAGCACAACGCAGTGTGGAGCGAGATATTCAATTTCAATAAGAATCAAAGCCCCGCCGGCAAGGCTGTGAAGTTCAAGGCCAGGAGGCTTCTGTATCACGAGATCGCCGAGATGAGCCGCTTTCCAAATTTCAAAGGTGCGCGAATCCTGGGGTTCTGTCTCAACGTCATGGGACTTTCGCTTCGACCGCGGGATGACTACGACCGCGACAGCAGGGCGCTTCAGAGAGCGATATTGGCCTGGGTCAAGAAGCACTATGTCTGGCTGCACGAGTACAACCCAAGAGTCGCGGAGGCCTGTCTAGTCGATGGATTCACCTACGACGCCGAGCGGCGGCGCTTGGTGCATACGACTCCCGCGAAGGGACTTCGACGGGAGCCCTACATCGTGTTCCTCGAGTTGGAGGCACCGACGCAGCAGGGGGATCAGTCCATCAAAGACTAACTAGCCGACTCCGTCAGGGCCCGGTGCGCCAAGTGCAAACTGATACGGACTGTCGGGTACGGGCCGCTTCGGTTCCTCTCCAGATCGGCCGCTAGCGCATCCCGAGAAGGCACGGCTGCTCTGCAGCGGTAGGAGTCGAAGCGTTCGTCGTTGCCAATGACCGCTCCGCGCATTCCCGACCCTCGGCCGCCGGTCTCAACCAATCTGCGCTATCCGCAGCAGGTTCGTCGTCCCGGAAGCGCCGAAAGGCATGCCAGCTGAGATGACGATCGTCCTTCCTACATCGCCGAAGCCTTCCTTCAGAGCTGTGCGTCCAGCCAAGTCTGTCATCTCGGGAACGTCAACGACCTCGTGGCATAGAACGGCATGCACTCCCCAGACCAGGGCAAGACGCCTGGCGGTAGCGAGACGGGGGGTCATTCCAATGATTGGCGCGTGCGGGCGCTCCCTGGCCATGCGCAGTGCCGAATAGCCGGAGCTGGTGTAGGCCACGGTGGCGGCGGCATCCAGCAGGGCGGTGACTTCGCGCATGGCGCTGCCGATCGCATCGGCTGCGATGGACCGCGGCTCGGCCCGAGAGGACGCGATGCCTTGGCGGTAGTTCGGGTCGCTCTCCGTGTGGACGATGATGCTGCTCATCACCCGCACAGCCTCGACCGGGTAGCGTCCGCTCGCCGACTCCGCCGACAGCATCACCGCGTCGGCGCCTTCGTAGACTGCGGTCGCGACATCGGAGGCCTCGGCACGCGTCGGCACCGGCGCACCGATCATCGACTCCAGCATCTGTGTCGCGACGATCACCGGCTTTCCGGCGCGACGGCACGCCCGGATGATCCGCTTCTGGATGGCCGGCACCTGTTCTGCCGGCATCTCCACGCCCAGGTCGCCGCGGGCGACCATGACAGCGTCCGTCTCGGCGACGATCGCATCGAGGGCGGCGATGGCGGCCGGCTTCTCCAGCTTGGCCACGATGGCGGCGCGCCCGCCGATGATCTCGCGCGCCTGGACGATGTCCTCGGCGCGCTGCACGAACGACAACGCGACCCAGTCGATGCCCAGCATGAGGCCGAAGGCAAGATCCTTGCAATCCTTCTCCGTCAGTGCGGACAGCGGGACGACGACGCCAGGTACGTTGACCCCCTTGCGATCGGACAGCAGACCGCCGTTGACCACGCGCGTCTCCGCAAAGTCGCTGCCGAACTGCTCTACCCGAAGGCGGATGCGGCCGTCGTCGAGCAAGAGGTCGGTGCCGACCTCGAGTGCGGCGAAGATTTCCGGGTGTGGCAGCGAGACTCTGGAGACGCTCCCGGGCTTGCCAGCATCGAGATCGAGCCGGAACGGCTTGCCCTCGACGAGCGCGACGGGGCCCTGCGCAAAGGTGCCAATGCGCAGCTTCGGCCCCTGCAGGTCCAGCAGGACGCCGATGGGCCGGCCCGAGGCCCGCTCCACTTCGCGGATCAGGTCGAGGCGCCGTTTGTGGTCCTCGTGCTTCCCATGGCTGAAGTTGAGGCGAAAGACGTCCGCACCGGCGTCGAACAGCGCCTGGATGGTCTCGCGTTCGTCGCTGGCGGGGCCGAGGGTCGCCACGATCTTGGCGTGCTTGGTGCGTCGCATCTCAGTTGCTCCGTTGGCGGCCATCGATCAGGATGGCGCGAAAGTCGTTGACGTTGGTGAGCGTCGGGCCGGTGACGACGGCGTCGCCCAGCGCGCCGAAGAAGCCGTGGCCGTCGTTGTCGTCCAGGCGCTCGCGAGGATGGATGCCGCGTGCCCAGGCGCGCGCGAGCGTGTCGGGCGCCAGGAGCGCCCCCGCGATCTCTTCCTGGCCGTCGACGCCGTCGGTGTCGCCGGCGATCGCGTGCACGCCGGCTTCGCCGTCGAGCGCGATTCCCAGCGACAGCAGGAATTCCACGTTGCGGCCTCCGCGACCTGAACCGCGGACGGTGACCGTCGTCTCGCCACCCGACAGCAAGATGCAAGGCAATTTGAACGGTTGGCCACGCCGGGCCACTTGCAACGCGATGCCGGCCATTGCTTTCGCGACGTCACGCGCCTCACCCTCGATCGCATCGCCCAGGATGTGCACGTCATAGCCGGCGTGACGTGCGACTTGGGCTGCCGCCTCGAGCGCCATCTGCGGCGTGGCAATGAAGCGGGTGTCGATTTCCGGCAGGCGCGGGTCGCCAGGCTTGAGCGATTCGCCAGCACCGCTTTCGAGCAGGTCGAGCGCCCGCGGGGGGACATCGATGCGATAGCGCCGCAGGATCGACAGTGCGTCGGCGCAGGTGCTCGCGTCTGCAACGGTTGGCCCGGACGCGATGTCCACGGGATCGTCACCCGGCACGTCCGAGAGCAGCAGGTTGACGACGCGTGCGGGGCTGCAGGCTGCCGCCAGCCGGCCGCCCTTGATGGCCGACAGGTGACGGCGCACGCAGTTCATTTCCCCGATGCCCGCGCCGCTCGCCAGTAGGGCGCGGTGGAGGGCCTGCTCATCGGCGAGGGTGAGTCCCGGCAAGGGCAGCGGCAACAGCGAGGAGCCGCCGCCAGAAATCAGGCACAGCACCAGGTCGTCGGCGGTGAGTCCCTGCACGAGGTGGAGCATGCGTTGCGCCGCCCGTTCCCCGGACGCGTCGGGCACCGGGTGCGCGGCCTCGACAATCTCGATGCGTTTGCAGGGCACGCCATAGCCGTAGCGCGTGACGACGAGTCCGGAAAGGGGACCGTGCCAATGATCCTCGACCGCGCGTGCCATCGCGGCCGACGCCTTGCCGGCGCCGATCACGACGAGCCGGCCCGTCGGCGGTGCCGGCAGGTGCGCGGGCACGCAAAGCGCAGGCTGGGCCGCCGCAACGGCGGCGTCGAACATGGCGCGGAGCAGTTCGCGCGGAGTCGCAGTCGTGGTCATCGTGGCGGCCCTCAGGCAGCACGGACGCGCGGAGCCGGCTGAACCGGGGCCTCGAACGGAATGTCCTGCTCGTGGACGTCAGAGAAGGGCCCGAGCGAATCTTCAGGGTCGCGCCAGCCGTCGAGCACTTGTGCCAGGCGACGGCGGTCGACGGCGCCGACCCAGCGGCCGATGGCCAGGGTGCCGACCGCGTTGCCGATGGTGTTGGTGATCGCGCGCGCCTCCGACATGAAGCGGTCGACGCCCAGCAGCAGCACCATGCCCGAGACCGGGATCTTGCCCATCGCCGCAAGCGTGGCCGCCAGCGTGATGAAGCCGGAGCCCGTGACGCCGGCCGAGCCTTTGGACGCCAGCAGCAGCACGCCCATGACGAGCAGCTGGTCGGTGATGGTCAGCGGTGTGTTGGTCGCCTGTGCCACGAAGATCGCCGCCATCGTGTAGTAGATGCACTGTCCGTCCGGGTTGAAGGTGAGACCCGAAGGCACGACCAGGCCGACGACCGGCTTCGAGACGCCCGCCTTCTCCAACTTGCGCATCAGCTGCGGGATCACCGACTCCGACGAACTGGTACCGAGCACGGTGACCAGTTCGTCCTTGATGTACTTGAGCAGCTTCCAGAGACTGAATCCCGAGATCTTCGCCACGCCGCCAAGCACGATCGCGACGAACAGCACGCAGGTCAGGTACATCGTGCCCATGAGCTTGCCGAGTGACAGGATCGAGCCCAGGCCGTACTTGCCCACCGTGAACGACATCGCGCCGAAGGCCGCGAGCGGGGCCACCCGCATGATCATCCCCACGATCCGGAAGACACCATGGGTGAATGAGTCCAGGAAGTTCACCACGGGGTCGGCACGCCGTCCGATCTGCGACAAGGCGATGCCGAACATCGTCGCGAACACGAGAATCTGCAAGATGTCGTTGCGTGCCAGCGCGTCCACGACACTGGTCGGCACGAGGTTCAGCATGAAGTCCACGAAGCCCGCCGGCTTGGCCGCACCCGCCGTGTAGCTGGCGATGGCCTTGGTGTCCAGGTGCGTCGGATCGACGTTCATCCCGTCGCCGGGACGAACGATGTTGACCGTGACGAGGCCCAGCGCGAGCGCGAAGGTCGACAACACCTCGAAGTAGATCAGGGCCCGGATGCCGACGCGTCCGAGCTCCTTCATGCTTTCCATGCGCGCGATGCCGAGCGCGACCGTCGCGAAGATGATCGGCGCGAAGACCATCTTGATCAGCTTGATGAAGAGGTCCCCGAGCGGCTTCAGGTCGCTGGCGAAGTTGGGGGCGAGAACGCCCAGCGTGACACCGGCGGCAACGCCGATGAGCACCTGGACGTAGAGCTTGCCGAGATAGCGGCGCATGGTTTGTCTCCTGGTAGAGGATTTGGCGCAATACGCCCGCGGCTCTGTTGGCCGCTAGGGCGAGGCGGCCGGCGCAATGCGCCGGCCAATGAAGACAGGACTGACCTCGGACGCGCGGTCAGGCCGCCTTGCGGTGCCCTGCGGCGGCCAGGAGTTCGCACACGGCCTGCGTCACTTGGGCGGTCGTCGCCTTGCCGCCGAGATCGCCCGTGTGCAGCGCGGGGTTGGCGGTGACCTGCTCGATGGCCTGCATCACCTTCTTCGCGGCCTGGGCCTCGCCGAGGTGCTCCAGCAGCATGACCACGGACCAGAACGTGCCCACGGGATTGGCCAGGCCCTTGCCCATGATGTCGAACGCGGAGCCGTGGATGGGCTCGAACATCGACGGGTAGCGGTGCTCCGGGTCGATGTTGCCGGTTGGCGCGATGCCCAGGCTGCCAGCCAGCGCGGCGGCCAGGTCGCTCAGGATGTCGGCGTGCAGGTTGGTTGCCACGATCGTGTCGAGCGTTCCAGGCCGGTTGACCATGCGCGCCGTGGCGGCATCGACCAATTCCTTGTCCCACTTGACGTCAGGGAACTCCCTCGAGATCTGCACCGCGATCTCGTCCCACATCACCATCGCGTGACGCTGGGCGTTGCTCTTCGTGATCACCGTCAGCAGCTTGCGCGGCCGCGACTGAGCCAGCTTGAACGCGAAGCGCATGATGCGTTCCACGCCCGCACGCGTCATCATCGACACGTCGGTCGCCGCCTCGATGGGATGGCCCTGGTGCACGCGTCCGCCGACTCCCGAGTATTCGCCTTCGGAGTTTTCACGCACGATGACCCAGTCGAGGTCCTCCGTGCGGCAGCGCTTGAGCGGGCCGTCGATGCCCGGAAGAATACGTGTCGGGCGGACGTTGGCGTATTGGTCGAAGCCCTGGCAGATCTTCAGGCGCAGGCCCCACAGCGTGATGTGGTCGGGGATGTGCGGGTCGCCGGCGGAGCCGAACAGGATCGCGTCCTTGTCGCGCAGAGCGTCCAGCCCGTTGGCGGGCATCATCTCGCCGTGCTCGCGGAACCAGTCGCCGCCCCAGCCGAAGTTCTCGAACTCGAAGCGGAAGGCCTCGCCGCTGTTGGCCAGGGCTTCCAGCACCTGCTGTCCGGCAGGAACGACTTCCTTGCCAATGCCGTCGCCGGGGATGGTTGCGATGCGATAGGTCTTCATGGGGCGTCTCCGTTCGTCTGGGGTGAATCGATGAACGGACTGTAGGAACTGGACGCCTCTCCGGATCAGGCCTAAAGTGAATCCATCGTTAACTTCAAGTGAACGATGGAGCGACGATGACCAGCACCATCCAGCCTGCCGATCTCGGCTTCTTTTCTGCACTCGCCAGCGCAGGCAGCCTCAGCGCCGCTGCGCGAGAGCTTGGCGTCACCACCCCGGCAGTCAGCAAGCACCTGGCGCAGATGGAGGCGCGTCTCGGCACATCGTTGGTGAACCGCACGACGCGTCGCATGAGCCTGACGCCCGAGGGAGAGATTTACCTGGAACACGCCCGGCGCATCCTCGGGGAGATTGACAGCATGGAAGAGGTGCTCGGTGTCGGCAAGGCGACGCCCAAGGGCCTGCTGCGCGTCAATGCGACGCTCGGCTTCGGACGCAGCCATGTGGCGCCCCTGATCTCGCGTTTCGTTCGCAAGTACCCGGAGGTCGAGGTGCAACTGCAGCTGTCAGTGAATCCGCCCGCGCTCACGGAGGACACGTTCGACGTCTGCATCCGCTTCGGCGCGCCGCCCGATTCACGTGTCATCGCGCGGCGGATCGCGCCGAACCGACGCCTTCTTTGCGCCTCGCCCGCCTACCTCGCCAGGCGTGGCACCCCAAAGAGCCCGCACGACCTTGTCAATCACAACTGTATTGGCATCCGACAGGGGGAGGAGGCGTATGGCGTCTGGCGCCTCGCGAGCGGTCGAGGAAAGAGTTCGTCGGTGGAGTCGATCAAGACGCGCGGCAACCTCACCACCAACGACGGCGAGATCGCCGTCAACTGGGCGCTCGATGGCCATGGGATCCTCATGCGGGCGGAGTGGGACATCGAGCGGTACCTGAAAAACGGGCGCCTGGTGCAGGTGCTCCCGCAGTTCTCGACACCCGATGCCGACATCCACGCGGTCTATCCCCAGCGACACCAGCTTGCATCTCGCGTGCGTGCCTTCGTCGACTTCGTCGCGCTTTCTCTGGCGGCGCAGGCGATCTGACCTGGCAATTGGCTGCTTTGCGGCGGTTAGCGGACTCTCGCTGCTGCCAGCTAATCGACTGCAACCGATGCTTCGCGGTCCTCCTGAGTTGCGGTCGCGATGTCCGCTCTATGGCTACGCGAGAGCCGGCGAAGGTACGAGCTCGCGCTCAGACGATGTCGGCTCTTGGCGCGTTGCGGTCGTACACCGCGTTCATCCCGCTGGAACTGGGCTGCCGAGATCACCCCTCAAGCCGTTTGAACCCTGCCTGAGCAGGTCGGGCAGGCAAACGACTGCTTGCCAGCGCCCCGCATGTCGCAGAACGACCCAAACCGGAAGTACAAGCCGGTCGTCGGGCAACTGCAAAGCTGACATCGACGAGTTGCGGGTGCAGATGTATTCGAACCCGCGCGTCCGCGCGGCAGCACGATGGCAAGCAGCCGAGCGCCCAGAGCCGCAGGTCGGCCGGTGCTTCCGGCACGATCGCCGCCCAACGATCGCTTCCCCATGCCACGCTGATGGTGAGGTCGATGATGCGCCGGTTCGTCGCATCGAACAGCTGGACATCGACGAGCCCAGCAGTGAACAGGACCGACAGCCCCCAAAGGGCCCGGGCCCGCCGGAGCTCAACGGGGCGCCGTCGACGCCAAGGCCGCACTGTCTGCGTCATGTCCTTTGCGGGTTTCCCCGAGCGGCGACAACGATCCGATCCCACCCGACAGTGCGCCTTTCGCGATACGCTGACCGCGTGCCCCAGGCGGAAAAGGATTCCCCGTGAGTCAACCGGAAGGCCTACGCGGTAGACGCCTCGTGCCAGGCCTGCTCCTGGCAGCGACCCTGTTCAGCTCGCAGTCTGCCGCCGTCGAGCTCGAACCGCCCCTGCAGATCTCCCAGTACGCCCACACCTCGTGGACGGCCCGGGACGGCGCCACGCTCGGCGCGGTCTTCGCGATGGCCCAGACGCCCGACGGCTATCTCTGGGCCGGCGGCTCGTTCGGGCTGCTTCGCTTCGACGGCCTTCGGTTCGTGCCGTGGCTGCCCCCGGCCGGCCAATCGTTGCCGAGCGGCCCCTACAGCCTGCTGGTGTCGCGCGACGGCACGCTGTGGATTGGCACCTTCATGGGCCTGGCCAGCTGGGATGGAAAGAAGCTCACCGAGTATCCGGAGTTGGCTGACAAGTTCGTGACCTCGCTCTACGAGGATCGCGACGGCACCGTCTGGGCCGGCGTGCTGGCGGACAAGGGGCAGCTGTGCGCGCTGCGTGGCGGCCATGTGCAATGCTCGATGCCGGAGGCCGGGTTCGGCGGCTTCGTCTGGAGCCTGGCCCAGGACAGCTCCGGCTCCCTGTGGGCGACTGCCGAATCGGGGCTCTGGCGATGGAGCCCCGGGACCCCCAAGCACTACCCGATGCCCGGCGTGCGGGTGGGCGACCTGACTACGACCGTCGAGGGAGAGATCCTGGTCGGCATCCAGCACGGCGGGCTAAGGCGGGTGGCGGGCGACCAACTCGTGCCCCACTCGTTTCAACGCGCCGCCGGCCCTGACGGATGGATCGCCGACGGCGACATCAGGTCCAACAAGTTGCTGCGCGACCGCGACGGCGGGTTGTGGATCGGGACCGTCAGCCTGGGCCTCGTGCATGTGAAGGACGGCCAGGCGGACACCTTTACGCGGGCGGCGGGCCTTTCCGGCAATGTCGCCTGCAGCCTGTTCGAGGATCGCGAGGGCAACATCTGGTACGGCAGCGAAAGAGGTGTGGACCGTTTCCGCAAGCTGCCGGTGACCGCCCTATCCACGAAACAGGGCTTGCCCGACGCCATCGCCAGGGCGGTCCTGATCACCACGGACGCTAGCGTCTGGGCGTCCACCCTCGATGGACTGGTGCGGTGGAAGGACGGCAGACCAACCATCTACAAGCAACGCGATGGGCTACCCGATGCGCGGGTGGGGTCGCTGTACCAGGACGCCGACGGGCGCCTGTGGGTCAGCACCTCCGCTGGCCTCGCCTACTTCGAGGGCGACCGCTTCGTCACGGTCGCCGGGGGGCCCAGCGACGACGTCCACGCCATGACGGGGGATGCCGAGGGCAACCTCTGGCTGGCGAGTGACAAGGGCCTGGTCCGCTTGCACCGCGGCCGGTTCGTCGAAAACATTCCCTGGGCCGCGGTTGATGCCACGCAGCAGGGCAAGGTCGTCCATCGAGGCCAGGTCATCATCGCCGACCGAGGCGGGGTGTGGGTGTCGTTCTGGCAGGACGGCGGGGTCGTCTACTTCAAGGACGGCAAGGTCCAGGCGAACTACAGGCACACCAAGCCCGCGCGAGGCAGGGGCGACAGTTTCCTGGCCGATATCCGGCTGGATGCTGAAGGGGCGCTGTGGGCGGCCACCACCCATGAAGGCATCAGCCGGATCAAGGACGGCCGCGTCACGACGCTATCGGTCGCCAACGGCCTGCCCTGCCAGGGGGTCCACTGGTCGACAGTGGACGACCACGGGTCGATGTGGATGTACACGGTCTGCGGGCTCGTGCGGATCCTGCATGACGACCTGGCGGCCTGGATCGCCGACCCTAGCCACAAGGTCGCCCCGACGCTCTGGGGGGCCGCGGATGGCGTCCCGCTCCTGGCCAACACAGCGGCCTTCTTCAATCCTCCGGTGGCGAAGGCACCGGATGGAAAACTCTGGTTCACCTCGGATGCCGACCTTCAGGTGGTCGACCCCGACCACCTGGCATTCAACCCGGTGCCTCCGCCGGTCCACGTCGATGCCGTCGTCGCCGATCAGAAGCCGTATGCGATCGCCGATGGCCTGAGCCTGCCCCCGCTCGTGCGCGACCTGGCGATCGAGTTCGCGGCGCTGACGCTCGCGGATCCGAGGAACACGCGCTTTCGCTACCGGCTGGAAGGGCACGACCGGGACTGGCAGGAGGTCGTCGACAGGCGACAGGCCACCTACACGAACCTGCCGCCCGGGAACTATCGCTTCCACGTCAAGGCCGCCAACAACAGCGGCGTGTGGAACGAGGATGGCGCGCAGCTCGCGTTCTCGATCCAGCCGACCTTCTACCAGACGACCTGGTTTCGTGTGGTCGGCGCGGTCGTGCTCGCCGGCCTGGCATGGAGCGGCTTCCAGCTTTGGCACCGCATGCGCATCCGGCGGCTGCAACGGCAGTTCGAGGCGACGCTGGAGGCGCGTGTCGGCGAGCGAACGCGCATCGCTCGCGACCTGCACGACACGCTGTTGCAGCGTTTCCACGGCCTTCTCCTGCAGTTCCAGGCCGCGGTCAACCTGCTGCCCGATCGTCCGCGCGAATCGAAGCAGGTCCTCACACGCGCCATTGATCAGGTGGCCGAGGCGATCACCGAGGGCCGCGACACCGTGCAAGGGTTGCGCACCTCGACCCTGGACACGAACGATCTCGCGGACGTCTTGCGGGCGCTCACCGAAGATCTCGCGAACGAGAACGGGCATGCAGCATCGGCGCACATCGCGGTGCAAGGCACGCCGCAGGCTCTGCACCCGCTAATGCGCGACGAGACCTTCCGCATCGCCGGGGAGGCGCTGAGCAACGCCTTCCGCCACGCGGAGGCGAAGCGGATCGAAGTCGAGATACGCTATGACGCGCTGCAGCTGCGCGTGCGGGTGTGCGACGACGGCAAGGGCATCGACCCGGAGGTGCTGCGCACGGGCGAGAAGCAAGGGCACTTTGGGTTGAGCGGGATGCGGGAGCGCGCGGAGCTCGTCGGTGGCAAGCTCTCGGTCCGCAGCAGCGTGGAGACGGGAACGGAAGTGGAATTCACTGCTCCCGGATCGCGGGCGTACAGGAGACCTTCAGCGCCCCGATGGTGGCTCCTCAAGAAGCCCGCGCCTAGCGCGATCAGCGCATGGCCGAAGATCTGACCCGCATCCAGGTTCTCTGTATCGACGATCATCCGATCGTGCGACAGGGCATTGCAACGCTGCTGTACGTCGCCGAACACGGATGCAAGTGGCGTGGCCTGCCCAAGCGATTCGGCAACTGGCACACGATCTATACGCGTATGAGCCGCTGGGCAAAGTCCGGTGTGCTC
>Ga0307516_10001225_pt1 | contig 35746 bp, 45 predicted proteins | sample 19_EM_MG_FD_203310 | JGI IMG/M metagenome (GOLD analysis project Ga0307516, IMG submission 203310) | Populus trichocarpa ectomycorrhiza microbial communities from riparian zone in the Pacific Northwest, United States - 19_EM | ecosystem: Host-associated > Plants > Roots > Unclassified | place... | reverse complement strand
GGGGAGTTGCCACGGGCCACCGGCGGACTGTGAGAGGTCGCGGTGGACGGTGAACAGGAAAGGACTGTATATAATATCGCCATGATCCAAGAGGGTCGCATGCGATTAATGAATCATCATCATCATCCTTCTTCGGCACTTCCCCACGACCGGCCCTAATGTGACATGGTCCCCGTGATGGCCGCAGCGAGAGAACAGTGCGGACACTTACGCAAGCTCTTCCTAGTCTCCCGATCACCCGTCGTGGCAACCAATGAGCTTCTCTTTTCGCAACCATAATGCGACCTATGTGCTCCCCCTCCTCCTCCCCCTCTTACTCCTGCTCTTGCCCCTCTGGCCCCGCATGCCTACTGCTCCTCCGTCACGAGCAATGGATGCACGGGAAAGAAAGAGATCGCCAAAAGGCACACGCTGACACGCAACAAGGCTCTGTCCTATGTAATACACAACTAACACCTCCCGAAAAAAAGAAGAAGAAAAATCATATACGTAGCAACCAAAACTCGGTCGGGGTGTATCGGGACCGCTTGATCGAGTCTGTACCCGGCGGCGCAGCATCGCTGTTTTGTCATTAGTCGTTGTAGCTGTGATATTAGCTCACCGGCTGAGGAGAGTGGAATCGTGCGTGTTTTGGGCGGCAACATATGACACTGTTTCCCCCCGAATGCTCGTTGCATTTAGGTCCCACCTTCGGCCGAGTAGCCAACTGTGGAATCGTGCCCTCCTTGAGCAACGGTATGCGGGTATGGTCAATCCCCGTCTACCCTGTCAGCTTTGCCGCATTCTAGGACACCTATGGGGTGCGCATTCAAGACCTGATTAGGCCCGGGCGCCCCGCCGCCGCGCCGGCTGTTTCCTATTCACCCCTCCAACCACAAGCACAAAATTTAAAAATTGCTCGGACATGAGGAATTACAGATGCCATGTATCTAGAATCCCGATATCTGGCGTCGGATTAAGAGAAAAAAAAGCTTATGCGTTGTGTGGCGAGCTGACAGTGTGGGCGAATCCGCCTCACTTTTCGCGACGAGTCTACTGGTTAAAATCTCCTCACAACATACCACCGTGAGAAGCTCTGGGAGTAATTATATTGAGAGGTTTGTGTTGCGTCGTCGGTATTTAGTGACTCGAGTCATCCCAGAAAAGTGCGAGGCAACCCGAGTGAGAAACAGTGCTAGGCGGCTGTGAAGTATATAATCAAAATTAATATTGAAGCAAAGCTAGGTGTGTCAGTAGAGCCATAATAGCTTCAGAGCGATAAGACGAGATCTGGTTGACGATGACAGTTTGACGCTGAAAGGGTGTACAGGATTTACGTTTTCCGGTGTCCTTCGAAAACAATGATACTTCTTGATCAGTTTAAAGCCTACAGAGATCTATTAACGTATTTTGGATTGAATCCTCAGTGGAGTTGGGCTATATATATGTGGTGGTGGAGCAAGAGATGATCAAGATGGTCGCAGTGCACCGTTTCTCACTCTGGCTGCCCCGCACCTTTCCTGGAATGACTCGAGTCAATCAATGATATGCGACCGCGCTGAAGGTGGGTCACTATCTTACTGGCCAATACCTCATGTGGACAAAGAAGCAGCCCACCGCTAAGTGCTGGTGGTGCGCTTACAGGACCTAGACACGGGAGCGCCTCTTTAAGTGCTGCCCGCACTTGAAACGCCAGCGGAGAATCCTGCGGGCAGAGGTGCGGGAACCGGTTCAAGATCCAGGATCAGCCAGGCGATCTTGGACTGCCTCGCCACCACGGATGTGGGGAGTATGGTCACGAAGCCGGCTGAGGAAGACGCCAGGAACGAGGCGCCGGATTGGGAACTCCGAGAGCAGAATGAAAGGGAAGGGGAGTAGGATGTCCCCTGACTAGCTGGGCTTTTCTTTTGTAATTTCTTTTTCGCGCTCTAGCTTTCTCGGGACAGGCCAGGGCGGAGGGCAAGGGTGGAGCTACAACGTGCTGAAAGGACAGTGGACGGAAACAGACTGTGTGTATCGTCACGATCTAAATAGGTCGCATGCGATTAATGAAGGAACAAACAAAAAATAAAATGTGACCTGAGAACGTCCACAAACTTCTCTGTATCTAGCTCCAAGTATATGAAAATTGAGCTGTCTTGGCAAGACATAGAATTCACCTTGAGTCTTAGGATGAGGTTTGTGAGCTGTACTAAGTAAAACTCATACTTACCAACATACCTAGCTAAACAATTCTGGAAGCCGGGGGTCTTTAACTTCTTGCCGATGTCTCCCTGCTGAGGACAGGGCATAGTTGGCTAGCGTCCGGCTTTTCAGATTTCAATCATATTCTTCGTAATGGCTTGTCTCCCGAGGTCCAACCGGGGAAAATTTGTCTGGCCTAGCATTTGTGACCCAAAGGATCAGATACCGTAAACAGATAGTGGCTAGCTATCCAGGTATGGGCATCCTCGGCATTGGCCCTGAATCTTGATGTTGCTGTGCATCCACACGCTCTGAACGCTGAGGTCTGTCAACGCTGTCAGCAGGAGTCTCATAAGTTCCGTCCGCAGTGAGAAATGCGGTTCTCCATGCCAATCGGCATGGAGTCTTGGAAGGATCCGGACTGTCGGGAACAGCTAGGGCATGTTGAAGTTCTGCAACTGTAGGTGGCTGCTGGCCGAAAAGAGTGAGACGGAACATTTTTACCCCATTCACGATTTCATCCTTGGAACCATCCCTGAAGCCGTAGAATAAAGCGGCAACGGTTGCCAGGCGTGTCTGTGGCTCCCGGCCTTTTCTTTCTTCGGCAAACGTTTAATACATACCTATGCCATAGTTTCTACCATTAAGTCTAAATTGCCATAACTTTTCCGGCTGGGTTGCCAGGTCAGAGGCACCCCAATTCAACTCAGTCACAATAGTAAATAAATGGCCGACACGGAGTAAATCAATCTGTTTGCAATCGCTCTATTAACTGGGTATACAATTGGAAGCCGACAGACTTCATTGCAAGCGGCTCCGTTTTGCCCACGTTATCACGCTGGGTACAGTGCTGGGAAGCATTTTGCGGGACATCTTCCAGTGTACCACCCGTTTGCAGAATATTATAACTCTTTTTTTACCATGGATGTGAGTCTACCTGCTGTCGCCAAGTCTGCGATTTCTAAAGTCCGGAAAGGAGATCCTGCTGAATCTTCGATGCTAACCGGATGTTGGGGGTGCGATGAGGTACCTAGGGAGTTTGAGTGGTAATGGTTTTGCGTATCCAGGGGATATGGAGGTGCTGCTGCCACGCTCTAACCTTCTGGTGACCCACCTGGCATATTAGGCGTTTGCCGTTCTTTGTTTCGTCTGCCGGTTCCCTCTCCCCTTATCCCCTACTGAACAAACAACGCTAATACAAATGGCTGCTTGCTCGATGCAATCTGAGAATTCCATCAACCTCGCTCCATTGACCTCGTTCTGCTTAATTCGGATTCATTTCGCTATCCGACAACGACTAATTCCAGTATTTGTCGTTGTTCCAGAGCTATCCCAATGATGCGTGGTGCGCCCTAGAGATATTTCGCAGCTCGCGTGTTCTTGAAGCGGAGACTGTCCGTACGACACGTGATCTGCCCCGTGCGGAGCTGTAGGAAGGATGTATGAATTGAACCTTTCCTCCCCCTTCTATCCCACTCCAGCGATTTTGATCCTCGGCCCGTGACAAACTAGTAGGTGAAAGTCGAGTCTCCACTCCACTGCCGCTCAGAATGCAAATAATTCTCGATGGTTCGTTGTTGGTGGACATAGATACCCATTCAATGCGGCATCCGTATATCGGTTCGCAAGGCCGCCAAACTAATAATTTTGAAGCAGTTTTGTGACCTCGCGAACCAACGGTTGGCGAAATACGGGCGATTCGAACAGGGCCGTATAATAATTTTGGTGCTCACGACGGAGTGCAAAGAAGCGGTCCGCATGGGGGCTCTGGACTCATGTGCCTTTAGCTCGGTCTCACTTGCTAGACGTAACATCCATGTCAGCAAAGCATGCAAGCCATGGTGCTATACCTTATCTATGTATGAAGAAACACCTCCCGCTTAACTACAGCTTCCCATCTTTACGGAACAGTGACACTCCTACATCTCGGAAACGCCAGCATAGGAAGCAGTGACTGACCCTGCTCAGCAGAATCTCCTCTATTGACGATGCCTGAACGACTACGGATGGAGCATCCAACTGGGACTCAACAGCCGCGCAGCCGCCACGGCCAAACTGGACAGGAGGTGCCAGACGTGCCATCTGTTTCTGCGACCGCTACTCCTCGACTCTGGACAGATCTCCTGCGCCACTCCACTGCCACTGCCGCGGAAGAGGCCCCTCTTCCGGGAGAGCAAGGTGCGCATGATCACGCCGTTGCGGCCACAGCGCGCCTCGCCATTACATCTGATGCCGATGTCGCCGACCAACCCCCCGTACCCGTGGCGCCGGTGTGTTTCCGTATATCAGCAGTGCCCCAGGGATGGCTCGAGGATGACTTGCTCGAAACTCTCCAGACCATCGATCCGTCCCTAGGCAATCAAAACGACCTCTCGCTTTTTCCAGCATGCTGTGGCTCAACTCAGACTGCGCTGCTGAATCTGTATGCCCATAGCCATTATTTCAGTAACATCGATGCGAGTAAATCGAGGTTTGAGCGGGTGCCAACGACCGCCGCCCGTGCGGGCACGCTGCTTGTAATCGACCGTCACTTCTACGACCTCACCCCACTAAACGCGCCGGGTGGAGATATACTCGCCGAGTAGGTGCCTCCTTCCCTTCACTCTCATGTGAGCCAGGACTTGACGAGGACTTCATTTCAGTGTAGTTGCAGTGACTGGCCTTGCGGGCCATGCGTTTGGATCCTGGCGCAGCAGAGAAACCCATCAGATGTGGCTGAAAGACTTCTTACCGCGTCACGTCACGAAAGCCAGAATTATGACCTACGGTTACGATAGCCGTCTAACCGGACCCCAGCAATCCTCCATGAAAATGGTTGACTTCAGAAGTCACTTTGTTCAACAGCTCAAAAATTGCCGAAGGGGTGCCGAAGTGCGTGCTAAGAGACGCTATCTTTGTACCAAATGATGCCGGCTGACACTCTTTTTTCCGTTATTAGGACCGGCCCATCATATTCATAGGGCACAACCTAGGAGGTATCTTGATCCTTCAGGTAAGCTCCTAATCACTAAAACACATACCCTCTCCATTTCGTCTCCGCTAACAATTCTACCAACTAGGCATTGGTCGATTCGAGCCTGATGGACCCCCAGAAGTCTATCCTGAACGCTACCAAGGGGATATTCTTCTTCGGCACCCCACACCAAGGACTCCGGATCGAGGAGCTAGAGGCGATGGTCGAGGATGGCTCCGATCCGGATCGGCAAAGGTCGCGCTTTCTTGCGCAGCTGCAAGAAGGCTCGGATTTCCTCGCCAGCCAGCGGGAGATCCTTGCGCCCATATGGCGCACATTCGAGCGGAGTATTATCAGCTTTTATGAGACCTTAAAAACGCCGACGGCCAAGAAGGTGAGTCACAAGTATTACCGCTTCTGTTTCAATCGCTGATATCCCTTCAGTCGGAATCCGGCAAATGGGCTAGAGATGGCGACCTGGCCATGATGGTCCAAGGGTCCTCCGCGCGGTTGTTCTTACCGTCAGAACATCGGCTTCCTATACACAAGAACAATTTGGAAATGGTCAAGTTCGATTCCGAGGTGGACGCAACGTATCAATCAGTGGTGTTTCACATGAAATCTTGTATTGGTAAGTCGCGGGACTTATTGGTGGTGGATGGTCGTATAATTCGCATTGCTGATTGATGGGTTGTGGATATTCCTGTACTTTGACACAATGGATGCCTGTATTCTTTGTCCATCATTTACATAGAGTGCAGAAGTTTGTTTTTGTTTATTCATACTTGCATACAGCCTAGATATCTAGACTATGGCAACACACTTTTTTATCCAGGTTTCTCGTCCGCTGTTCGCGCATGGCGGCTCGTTGCAAGCTCCTCTCTGCCCTCCGCCCAGGCCTGTTCAAAGAAAGAGCAGATGCGCACCAAGGAAAAAAGACAAAAAACAAAACAAAGAAAAGAAAAAAGAAAACGCGACCAGAAAGAGAGAACAAAAGGAAATCCAGCACCGCCTGCCCGCGCCCCCCATCAGCAATTAGATCCCGGATCTACCACCGGCTCTTCCACTTCCCGCTTTCCTTCCGCACCGCCGCCCACAGGATCTTCTGCTGAGCCTTCAATTCCGGACACACCTTGAAGAGGTGGTCTCTCGTCTGTGTCGGGCACTGGCACCACCAACACTGGGCGGTGGGGTGGTTCTTCGTCCAGTGCAGGTACTGTCCGATCAGGCAGTGCCCAGTTTTCAACTGGTAAGACCTTGAGGCGGGCCTCTTGGCGCTCCCAGCAACCATACCGTCCGGCCTCTGTCCTCTCGGCATCCGGTATTTCGTCTTGGAGGCCTGACCTCCTGCCCATTGTCGTGCTTCCATCCACTTCTTCTCGGAGATCTCCCGCTTGAGATGTGCGAGCGATCTGGCAAGCGGCATCGCGTGACCTTCCGCCCGGTCCGAATAACTTTGCCATTCCACCCCGCGGGCATCTGGCTTTTCTGCCGCGAGTTTGGCCCTCCTCTAAATGTCTTGATCAGCGGATAGCTGGTCGACGCATTCACAATGACATTAGCGGTTGTCATCGTCGGCCGTGGCTCTGATTCTTGGGGCTTGTCTTGGAGTAATATCGTCTCAGCTCCGTCGTCGTCGACCGACAGGTTCTATAGACCGGTTATCACTCCGTCTTCGGTTAACAAGTTCCAGATCCTTCGAAGTCCCCGTCCTGAGATCTCGTGCTGGTCACAGGCCACTCGCGATACCTCTCAGCCGAGCGTTCCGCTCTGAGCTGTCTCCAATAGGCAGCATCCGCCAGCTCGGTGGCAAGGATTGGCGGTGTCTGAAGATCACTGGCGAGCGATCCGGGTGATAACTCATCCAGTCTTGTCAGCTAAGTTACTGTAGACAGCAAGAGGGACGTTCAATAGCGGGCCTCGACTCGCCGGCCCCTCGGTCACCGCTCACTGCTCTCCGGCAGCTACTTTTAACGCGAGGACGCTGATGAAGGCTAGCCTGCAACGCTTGGCAGTACATATCTGGGGACAAGAAAAATAAATTGTGACCTTGTGGTGCGTGATGTGGACAGGACACGGAGCAAACCCGCTCGGAGACTCGCTATTGAGTCCCACCTGCTGACTAACCCATCCCTTCAGACCCGCATACACGCTAACCCCTTTTATCCACAAAGCCCTGCCGTCATGCCCTTACTCCCATTACTCCCTCACTACTTAATAATCGTTTCCCGCAGTCGTCGGCATAAAGCTGGTCAGGGACACAGCTTTGGCGGTGTAATTGTCACTTAGGTAAGCCTCCTGGTCGATCGGTGCCGCACTTCGAGACTGATGTCAGCCCACCCCGCCGCAGGCATTGGCGTCGAACACCCGATCTTCACGGCCACTCAGGCGGTGATGTTCTTCGGCACGCCGCACCGTGGGCTCTTGGCGGAGGACATCCTGAGAATGATGTACGGCGACAAACACAGGGAGGGCACAACTGGTGGAGTCGATCAACAGGAGCTCGCAAGACCTTCAGATGCAGTTGGAGGACTTCATCGCTATCGCCGCGGCTGGACAGTTCAAGATATACAGCTTCTACGAGACCAAGAAATCGAGGAAACTAGTCAGAGCGAGTCGCTTCCCGCTTGGCTGTTGTCTCTCCATGGCATCCGTGGTTGCAGCGTTGCTTAATCATCCGTCGATAGCATCCCGAGGGCGGCCTCAGCAGGAGTTGGGACCTGTTCGTTCCGGTCAGCAGCGACTCGGCATTGCTGAATCTGCCCGGTGGCTCGGAGGTCGCCATTCCGGTCGACGAGGATCATTCCAACATCGTCAAGTTCGGCAGTCCGCACGATCGAAGCTACGGCTTCGTGCTGTATTATCTGTGCCGGTTGGCAGACAGCGACCGAGCTTTGTTCGGCGATCATCGCCGGCCGCCAACGACCTCTGCGTCTTCTTTTGGATAGAGGGAGGGACCCAAACAAGGGGTCAAAGAATAATCCCCCACTGCATCTGGCCTCGAACGCAGGCCACGGCGCCATCGCTCGGCTTCTGCTCGAGAACGGTGCCAACGCTAGTACCAACGATTGCAACCTGCGAACGCCCCTACATCTAGCGTCCGAATGCGGACACGAGGCGCTCGTTCGCCCGCCGCTCACTGGTGGCGCCAACACCGAGGCCATAGACCGGTCGGACGGCACCGCGCTGCATATGGCGACCGAAAAGGGCCACAGCGGCGTCGTCCGCACCCTGCTCGAGGCGGGTGCCGACATCGAGGCAAAAGCCGACTTCGGGGGCACCTCGCTGCACCTAGCCACACAGCGGGGCGGCGGAGACGTCGTCCGGATGTTACTCGCCCACGGTGCCGACATCGACTGCACCGACAAGCGTCGACGGACCGCCCTGCACCTCGTCTCCGCAAACGGCCCCCGCACCCTGGCGCGTCCGCCGCTTCAGCGGGGTGCCGAGATCGCTGCTCGAGACGACTGCGACGAGACCGCACGGCATATGGCCGCCGACAAAGGGCACCTCTCGCTCGTCAAGCTCCTGCTCGACAAGCGTCGCGCGACCGCTTCGCGTAGACGCCGCTGCACCGCGCAGCCGGAATGGGCTGCAAGGGCGTCGTGCGGCTGCTGCTCGAGCGGGGCGCGGGACTGGACGGGGCTTACGGCGCAGCACCTCACGTCCGGCAAGGGACGTGAAGACATCATGTCCCTGCTACTCGCGAAGGGCGCGGACGCCAAAATCAAGGACGGCCTGGGAAAGGCGGCGATGCACATCGCCGCCAGGAAGGGATATCTGCCGGTGGACTTCCGGGAGGAGGATGCGACGGGGAAGTTGCCTGTCAACCTCGCGCCCGAGGCCGAACACAAAGACGTCGCGGCGCTCCCACCGCCCTCGACGCGGACGTGGCCGACGTCGGAGGCTCCGGCATCAGGCACAAGTTTTGCGGGCCCAGACGGCGGTGACGGCCGCCATCCGTCGGAGCCGTCCATGCCACCCCTTCCTCCGTGCCTTCGCGTCGAATCAGGGAACGTGCTGTACATATCATACAATGATCTTGTAGAATCCACGGTACCCATTTCTTTCCCTCTTCCTCTCCGTCCTCGACGGGCACTCCCGCGTGCACGCAGCCATCTCAACAGCACCCACTGCACTGCAAAGACGGGGGCGATTCCAACGCGTAGACTTCCTCCGCGCTGTAGAGACAAACGGACACCTCGTGTTTGCGGTTCCTGCCGACTTGCGACTCCCGCGCGGGGCGTGTTCCGGAACTAGATACCACCAAATCCGTGCGGTACTTGCAGGCTTGGATACTCGGGCGGTCGGGAGTGCGCGTCTGCTGCGGAACACAGCGGTGGTATCGCGTTCCCTGTCCTCCGGCGGCGGCGGCGACGTTCCCTCCGGAGAGCCAGGGGAAACGCACGGGACACCACGGCGGATGGAAGCAAACCCCAGTCCCAAGTCATCTCCCCACACCCGCAGTACTCTTCTCCTCCGCGGATCTTGCGTGTGTACATCCCACGGCACCCCACACACTCCTTCCTCGCGCCACGACTGCACGCCGGAAAAAACGAAATGAAAAAATACAACCGGCGCTAAGGATCCATCGCCCCTCGGCGGACGCAGAGCGCGGTGTTAAGCCCGACCGAAGAAACAAAAAAAAAGGTTACCGATGGGAGGGAAAAAAATGTATGTTAGGCACCCGCTTGAGTTATGTATGTACACACACTGACCAGCGCGGGGGGAAGAGGAGGGGGGGAGTCATATGCAATGCAGACACGCACCGCTCTATAAGTGACGGTAATGGGGATGACGAAGAGAGAGAAAAAAAAGCAGAACGACGGGGTGGTATCTCTAATGTCTCCAGAATCCACTTCCACTCCGCATGGGATGCAAGGACGAAAGAAAAGAAAGAAAGAAAAATGCAGACAACAGTTGAGTGGTGGACGGATCGACGTCAGCTGAGGACGACGCCCAGCGCCGCCGACAGTGCGATGATGGTGAACAGGATCGCGACGTATATTGCGATGACCCAGGGCCGGCGATAGAGTGCTGTGCGATTGGCGACCGGTGAGCAGAGCGATCCCTTCCGAGCAGGGAGTTGTCAGGGGGAGGGGGAGGGGAGGGGGACGTACGTCTCGTCTCGATTTCCTCGCTCATGCTGCTCGCCACGGTGACGGTGTCGGCGCCGCCGCTGCCGTGCTCGAGGTCGAGCCCGCGCACGATGCGCGGGCCGTAGAAGTCGCCGCCGACCTGGCGTAGGTACTCGGACGCGATGATGCTCTCCTTCGAGCCGTTGCCGTCGTACATCAGGTCGGCGCTGGCGCGCATGGCCGACGCCGGCGGGAACGAGACGGATCGGGGGGGCGGCGGCGGCCGACGCGGCACCCGCGGCCCGCCGTGGTGGTGAACATAGAGGTGCCGCGGCGAGCGCGACGGCGGCGGCGGCGGCAGCAGTAGCAGCGACGGCTCCGACCGCGTCGGCATCCGCGTTATGCAGATCGAGTCCTCGGGCACCGGCGACAGCGGCGGTTGCTGCGGCAGCATCATCATCATCGTGTGCGTGCGATGGGGGGCGAGGAGGCGTGCGAGGTGGCTAGCGCGCGGGGGCGGCGGGCATTGGCGGGGCCGAGACGATCGTTGGTATCGTTCGATGATTCGTCCGCTCGTTCCGTCCGTTTGTTTGGGGGAGGGGGGGGGTGATGTTTGCAGCAGAATAGGAGAGGCGAACGAGATGTCGGGCCCGCACGTCGAAAAGGAGAATGATAGGGGAGGGGAAGCAAAAGAGCGTAAGTCCCGATTGACAGCGATCGACCGGCGGCGACGATGCGAGAGGAATGGAAAGAGAGAGCGACAGTGAGGGAGGGAGCAGGAAGAATCGATATTCGCGGAGAAGGGGCGCGGCCGGAGCGGAAGCCTTCCTTCCTTCCTTCCTTCCGCCGCCCATGAGCGATCCCGGCGCGCTGGGACGAATCCAGTTAGTCGGGGGGCGACCGGCCGCCCGGCTGAGCATCTTGGAAAAGGGGCTCTCGCCAGCTGACATCATCGCTTTCTCTGCTTCGTTGTGCAGAGAATATATCTACATAGCAAGGCCGGTCTCCGGCAGCCACCAGCATACACACAGCTGTGCCGGGGCGGGGGCGGAACGGAACGAAGCGGCGAGCTTTCGATCATTGCCCCCCGGCCCGGCCCGGCCCGGCTGTCTCTGAGCAAGAGGGGGGTTTTGTTTTGTTTTGTCATCATTCGCCCTAGATCTTGACGATACGCACAGCCCGCTTCCGTCCACTGTCCTTACGGCACGATGCGGCTCTCCCCCGCCCCCTGGCCCAAAGAACAAGAAAAGCATTTAAACTCCCCGACTCACTCCCGAACCCACTCCTCCCCTCGGTCTCACCCCCGCGCTCCCGAAGCTCCAACTCCGATGCCTCACTCATGACATCCTCCTCAGCGCTCTCCAAACCCCCCACCCTTCGTCCCACATCTGGAGCCGAAAGAAAGTCCAAGATCGCTTGACTGCAGCGCTCATCCGCAAAGAGGTCCCGGATTCTAAGTCGATTATTACTTCTCCCGGTCTGCTTCCTCAGTGAGCCTCAGCACACAGAATCTTCTGCTGGTACTTCCAGTGTGGGCAGCACTTGAAGAGGTGTACCCGAGTCGGGGTTCGGTATTGACACCACCAGCATTTGGCTGTTGGCTGTTGGCTGCTTCTCTGTCCAACGGAGGTACAGACAGTGCCCGGTCTCCAGCCGGCCGGCCAGCCTCTTCGAACACCCATCCACCACCCCGCTCGGACCCTGCTTGTCTGGCATCCTGAGTTACTCCTGTGCTGTAATCCGACCCTCCACCCAGCGCTGAGCCCCGCTCCACTTCTTTTCCGAGATCACCGGCTTGAGATGTGCATGCCAGCGACCTCGGAAGGGGGGGCATTTCGCGTCCTCCGCATAGGTCTGCGTACTGCCGAAAATTCCACTCCGTGGGACCCATGCCCCTCCGCTGCCAATTTGGCCCACTCATCATACGGCCTTCTCATTCCCTGGAAATACCCCTCCTTGTGGGGCAGGGCACCATCGGATTTCAATGGCGACGTCGCGGTTTGACTTTTCGAAGCGCCGCGATCCGCTTTCCGGCCCGAATCGCCATATAGATATCTGGCCAGGGCCAGGTTTCCTCGGAAAGCCAAATCGCTTAACGGCGGCCTGGGCACCTGTGAAGATTGTGATCCTCTCCAGGGATACATATCTGTCGCCTTGCGGCTAACTATTTCCAGAGCGCGGGGCAGCCCATGTGGGTTTTGATGGTACCCACCCAGCGTTTGCCCGTTCTGCCATAACTAACAACTGAGCTGGGGATTTTGACTGAGCACAGGGCCTCTCAGCTCTAATAAAACAGAGGCAGGTCCTGAGTATCCAGCGGCTTCCAGTGTCCAACCGAGAGATCCGTCAGTGAACACGGTGAGTCCAGACCGGGACGCTCTGCTTCTTCCTTGGCTGAGGCTACTTCCTCCAGCAGAATGTTGGAATCAAGTGTCTCCAGCTCCTCGAGTAAGATTGCGCTCTCCATCCTACCCTAGTATCTGAGGACACTCTCTAGCCGTTGCCCGATGCCCGCCCACCACCTCTCTGGCCTGATCACCCTGAGGTATGTAGGCTAAGTAGCCGCAGCCCAAACCCCCCCCGCTGTCAGTTCTCCAGCTGTGTGGTTGCCTCCCGCCTCGATCGACAGGGCTCCCAGGTTGGTTGTCTGGAAGCAGCCGGTTATTGCACGTGCTTCCTGGCTGACCAGCAGCTGTATGATAGAGTATGTATATCTAGATATGTCGTTGGTCTGCCCGATATGTAGTGCCGTGGTTTGGATCACCCTTGCGAGCAAGAGGCGAAATCCGTATGTATATATCTATTCGATTCGGAGGTGGACGCTATGTACTTTAAATAGGACTCTTCCCTGGTCCCGGCGATTACCTGCAGTGTGTGGTGGCACAGTCACCCAGCCCCAAATGCAGGTCGTGACAGTCAACTCGGCCGTGATAACTCAGCCCTTCCGTGTGTTTGCCGGACCACGGAACCGGAGGTGCGCAGAACGGATGGGTATTGGCGGGTGGGCTCTTGCGGCTCGAGTACATACGGCGTTGATGGCCAGGACTCTAGAGATGATATCTACATACGCTCCGGCACTGCGTCTGGAGTGGTCGGGGCAAGAGCTACCTCTACCGTCGTCGGTGCATCACGTAGTTATGTGTGTGTATCATCGAATCGATCGCTTCATTGCTTTCCAATCGCAAAAGAGTAAGAAAACCCCACCCCCTATTACACCATTGCCGTACGTACATCCAACCACCCGAGCCAAAGCCAAAGCCAGAAGTCAAAAAGAAACAAAAGAGAAAAACGCCATTCCCACCCATCCCACCTCCGCCACTAGCGGCCGTCGTGTCGGTACCCGTCGGCGGTGACGCCCCTGTCGGCCGCGGACTCGCTGACGGGGCTGACGGGCGTCTCGTCGTGGCCGTCGTCGTGCGAACGCCGGTCGCGGGGCGGGTATGCGTACGCGTCGTTGAAGGGGTCGTCGGTAGATTTGGCGGTGGAGACGGTGGTGGTGGTGGTAGTGGTGACGCTAACGCTTCGGTCGCGCTGGGACTCTTCATACCGCGGGGGGACCTCGGTCTGACCCGGGTAGTACTGTTTGATCGCACGTCAGCGGCGGGGCCGAATGGAGGGGGGGGGGGGGAGGGCACATACCTTCTCGCCGTAGGCGAACTCTCCTGCGCCGCCGCGGAGGTCCTGCGCGCTCTCGCTGGCGGTCGTGGACGCGCGCATCTCCGTGGACGTGTCCGACGCGGCGGCGGCAGCGCGACGGCGGCGCCGCCAGATCAGGAAGCCGCCGACGGCGAGCAGCAGCAGCGCCACGCCGGCAAGCACGGGCAGGATGATTGCGACGGGGTTGACGCTGTTGCCGTCGTCGGCGTCAACCTCAACGCCGGGGAGCTGGGCGACGCCGTTGATGTCCGCCGCCGCAGTAGAGGAGGCGGTCGGCTTGCGCCATCGGGGCGAGTCGTCATCGTCGTCACCGTCGGAGCGCCAGCCGCGGTGGGCGTCTGCGAGCGGGAGCGGAACGGCGTGCGGGGCCATGGTGGTCACTTCGCTGGATGGATGGATGGGCGGATGCGGATGGACTGCACTGGGGGGATCCGAGATGCCTGGGAGACTTCGACGTAGAGAACGCAGTCACGGAGTCGCAGCCCTTTATCACCCGCCCCCCCCCCCCCACCCGCTTGCACGGCACAGCTCACAGCTCTCGCTCTCGCACGAAAGACGGACCGGCTGCGGATGGACGGCGCTGGCTTGGCTGGCCATTCGCGGCGAGGCACATAGCAGCGCCGGTGCAGATCAGCCCCGCTGCGGTGTAACCCGGTCGCCGTCGCAGCCAGCCAGCGACACTGCTGCGTGCTTGGCGCAGTGACTCGGGTGCGAGTTGCCTGCTGCACGGACGGAGGGAAATCGAATGGGCGCTGCAGGAATTTATAGTCTCCGCGCCCACGCCGAGCGGTGGGGGGAGTCGGACGATAGAGGCGCCACAGAGCGGGGTAGGCAAGCACCGTGTGTGGTTGCCAATCACGGCCACTGCGGGGTACGCAAGCACCGAGCGTGGTTACCAATCATGACCGCCACGGCGGGCCAATCAGCACACTGCGTCTTCGTCGGTGTTTGCCTTGCTGCTGGCGTGAGCAGAGCATGAGGACACAGAGTGCGGATGCGAGAACTCACTGGAAATAAGCCGCGGACGCTGCAGACCCCAATACGAGGCACGCATCCGATGCGAGGACGGGAGACTCCCCCACGTGGCTCCCAGTCCCTGCGGCGCACGTCAGTCAGTCAGTCAGTCAGTCGGGCGAGGGCGAGGGCGGGCGACGATCGGAGCAGCGCTGCCGGAGACACGACAGCCAGTGGAGCACGGCGGCGACAGGCATTCTGCACGCCCACGATCGTCGGCGACGGAGTAGACTAGCCTCCTCCCCGCGGGTTTGAGCGTCGCAAAAGGAAAGCGCGTCGGACACGGCGACGGGCGCGGGGAGTCGCGACCGCTCCGGCCACGGTTGCGACGCCTGAGGTGGGCAGTGCTGTCGCCGGTGCCTGCGCCGCGGACGCGCATTTAGTATCTTGGCAGAGAATGTTGTCGTGCGTAGGAACAGAGATGGTACCACTCGGACGAAAATAGATCTGCAGCGCTCGCCAGGTCGACAGGGTGTGGGTGACTGGGCGACACGGTGGACACGGCCCGACGTCTGGCGAGTGTTGGCGGAGGACGGGCCGGGCCGCCACGGAGCCGGAAGGCGCCCAGGTTGTCCGCTCGTGTCCCCGCCGACAAAGCGCCGTGTGCGGGCAGGCGGTGCAAGAGTTCGCCGAGCCGTCGACGCCACCTCCACCAGTGGCTTGTGTGAGCGTCACTTCAGATGCCCGCCCGCCCGCCTCCGCCGTCCACAGCCACTGCGCAAGGCTGCACCCTGGTGCCGCCACATGCACCGCCACTTCTGCCGTGGTACATACTCATGTAGCACCTGGGGTGCGAGAATTAATGCTGGCACCCGCTGACCAGGTTCGCGCCTGCCTGCCTCAGCCTCAGCTGGGCTGGCGAACTCCGCAGATTATGCACGTGCACTGCAGTCCTGTGGTCAGCATCACTGTGACAGATGGCGAGAGCGAGGGAACAAGCTGATTGCAGAAAGATATGCAGCGTCTTCTCGGCCAAGTGGACTGGGTACCAGTATGTACGAGTACGAACGAGACGGCAGGAGTGCGTCGCAGCAGACGTCATATTGCGGGCGTGCTCGCATCCACCACGGATCCGCAGACACGTGGGATATGTAAATTCAGGATTAGGAATGTAGATATGTACATATCCGACGACTCTTCACATCCCGCTTCTTCTCGTCTTGCGGCGCCAAAAAAAGAAGGAAGAGAAAAATGACAGCCCCCATCTCGGTCTCGCTTGGTGGATATTGCTCGCGGTAGATAGATTAAACGTAAAGTATCCGAACTCTTTTAGCGCGACGGATATCTGGGGTGTGAAGAAGCTACGCACTCACCGAAGACAGGCTTACGCCAGGAATCAGTCGCAGGTCGACAACTGGGAAATTGCGGGGGGATAGTTAGTCCGTGCTGCGTCGTCGGTTGACTGGCGTCGAGAGGAATGAAGGGGGGAAAAAAGGCAGAAGTCGGGAATGTGGGGAGAGCAAAAGCGAAGGAGAAAGGGCGGTTCCGGTTCTGCGGGGGTTTTTCCCGTTCGCTGTAGAGTTGCCGACACATCTCGATATTGACTCCGTTCCACGCAACCACCTCTGGCAAACGAAGGCTAGCTTAGCTTGGAGACACAGCGCATCGCGATGTGATTGGCGGCACAGAGCCGTGATGGCCGCGTTGCTTCTGGTTGGCGCGAGTGTCGATCCGCCAGGACGTCTCGAATGTATCTGGAGTCACCAGGCGTCGGCGGTTCCATTCGCTGCTTCGGGGCTGGTCCTTGGGGAAGGAGAGGAGGAGGAGGAGAGGGAGGAGAGGGAGGGAGGAGGAGGATGGGGAGGAGGAGGAGGGGGAGGAGGAGAAGGAGAAGGAGGAGGAGGAGGAGCGGTCGACCTGCGGCTCTGTTGCCCGACGCCCGCATTCTTGTCTTCGTCTCCGCCCGACATGACCGGTGCCCAACCAGCCTCTCTCGCGTCAGCTCGAATCGGTCCTCCGCCCCCACCTCCTCGCCCCTTCCGTCCTGCTGAACGCAACCTCTACTTGAAGTCAGCGTTCCCCGCAGGCCATGGCTGCACTCTCCTGCATGCACGCGTTGAGTTGACACTCCAGAGTCAGCAAGCCAGCCAGCTAAGCTAAGCCAAACGATCTCGCGATAGGCACTAGTCTTCACAGCTCCCCCGACGAGACATCGCCGTCACGACCTCACGCCGTTCCCTGCGCGCACTCGGCGAGAAAAAGTCTCGCCGTCTTGTCCTCCCGCCCTGGCTCGTCCGTCGGGCAGTCGTGCTGGCAGTACTTCGTTCATCCGCTAGCGGGATATATAGCCATCGCCAACCTGCCGGAGCGGGCACTAATCAGGACGCCCGGCCTGCTTGCATCGAAAGATTGGCGGCGGACAGAGAGAGAAAAAAAAAGAAAAGAAAGACACCAACCACGGGCGCGAACGCCATCCACGCAATTGAGATCAATCGCAGCTAGCTAGATATCCACACCGCTGTCTCAGGCGGCCACCGATCGCTCGGTGGTGGTTGCGGGGCATCTATTGGTGGTTGTGGTTCTGCTGCTGCTGCTGCTGCGGTGTTCTGGCTCTGTTGCTGGCTGCCAGCCAGAATCGATCGGCGCAATAGAGTATCCATCCACATCGAGGCTGCTACATATCAACAGCAGCGAGCACGGCTCAGCTCGCTCAGCCCGGCTATCCTCTTCCTTTTCCCTCTTCCTTCTCCTCCCCCCGCCACCCCTCTCTCCACCTCCCGAGTCGTCCCCGCCCGCCCGCACTTGAATACGTCCGCACCGCTTCTCGGCACCGCTCGCCGTCGATTCTGTCCGGCTCGTCCCTCCGCTCTCCGTCTCTTCGTCCACTGGGATCCGTTGACTGCAGCTACGCATCCCGGGTGCCCACGTTTGCGCATCCGTCAACACGACTGCGCGCTTGTCGACTCGGATCCGTCCGCCTTGTCAGCCGCCGATCAGGTGCGCAGTGCGCTCCCGGTTCTCGCGGCAGAAGCTGACCTGTGCGCTCGACTCCAGATCCACCGCGTCGGAAATACTCACGCACAGTATGGCCAGCTACCGTCCGGCACGGGCCGTATCCGTTCCCGAATGGCCGCCGCGGACCCACGTTTCCTTCCGGATGTCCGTTGCCCTGCCCCGAGAGATAGAGAGAGAGAGAGGTGGACAGCATGTGCTGACCGGACCGCAGAACTCTGCCGCCATCAACCCACGCCAGCACCGTCGACGTCGTCGGATCGTGGGACGACTACGCTGCCGCCGTGCCTCTGGAACAGGATAGACGGGTGGGGCGTGACGTTTGGAAGACAATCCTGACGCTCAACGGAGGCCTGGAAATGGGCAGCGAGCACTACTACTACGTTGGTATTCCCCTTCGGGTGGCTGCGCTACACCGTGCATGCTGACCGGTGCGTGCGGACAACCCAGTTCTTGCTGGACCGGAAACACCCCATGCCCGATCCGCAATCGCCGCCGTCGTCGCTGGCGGTGCATCCTCGGACCGGCCGGCTGATCTCGGTCCTGTTCGTCCCCGTCGAATTGCCGCCGACCCCGGAGCCCACGGTCAGGTTCAGGCAGTCGGTCGAGCGGTTGGAGGCTCCGGCGCCGTCGCCGAGCATCGTCGGCTCGTTCGTGTTTGCGGATTTCGATGGTGAGGGGGATGAGGACGTGCTGAGACCGCCCGAACAGACGCGGACGCAGCCACATCCGCAGCAGCCGCGCCAAACCGAGTATCACGATGGCAGGAAAGGCACAACCTTCCGGGAACGACTGAGGGCGCGCAGGAGCTTCCTCGCTTTGCCGGGCCCGGAGGACGAGCACAAGCCCAAGCGGCGCCGGGGGTGGGGACTCCAGCTGGGCGTATCGACGGCGTTCCTCCGGATGGGCTACAAATCGGCCGCGCCCGACGAGACGGATTCGGCGGAGGATCCGTACTCGCTGCCACCGCAACACGAAGAGCGCGCGACCGCCGATATCGCCGACTATCTCCGCAGCGACGACGCCGCCGCGACACCAAAGGCGTCGTGCTGCGTGCGGCCCGCCCAAGCCACGAAAGCGCATTCGACGGCGTCGTCGGTGTACTCGCAGAACCCCGATCAAGCGAGTCTAAGCCCGGGAATGTACAGCTCGTTCTACAGTAGCGAGGACGACGAAGACGACGAGCTTGCGACGCCCGTCGATGTCGCGTTCCCAAGGCACTACAACTTCGGCGAGCTGAAGGGAGGCGCGACGGCGGTCGGAGGCTCGGCGCGCTCCTCCGGCGACCATTCCTCCGCCCCGTCGCTGGAGCGTCTGCGCGAGCAGATGGCGTGGCGCGACGAGATGGTCGGAGAGCATGGATACCTTGGCAGCGTCGTCGTCTGAGCATCTCGTGGGGATTCGATTACCCCGCGGTTTCTTTTTTCGCCGCTTTCCGCACGGCGAGATTTATGCTCTCTTGTCCATTTACCTTTTTATTTACCTCACTTCACTTTGCTCGAATCTTTCTTTCCTCTTCTGGTCTTTTTTTTTCCTCTTCTACATACGGGCTTTGCATCGAAAGGGGGGGCGGGGGTGGGGGCGGGGGAGGGGTTCGTTCGTTACTTGCACATAGGTACGTACATACACAGACAACATCACTACACGGTACGTTCGTTCTGGGAGTTTTTTTTTCATCTTCTGTAGTTTCTGGAGAACTGGAGATAGGGTTTCTTTATGTTGGACTGTGTGGGAACAAATCGGGAGTACGAGAGCGGGCGAATCGGTTCGCGTGGTGTGATGGATCGTGATCTGAAACGGCAGGGGGCAGAAAGGAATCAGGAAAAGTGACGGACGGGACGAAGGCGAATGGGGTTGGGTGGCGGGAAAGCAGGCGGCGTATCTAGGGATTCTTTCACTTCGCTGCTGGTTTCGCTCTCCTCCGTTCGGTGGTTTCTGGTGATTCGGCCCGGAGCAGCCCTCGCCATAGCTGGGCCGAACCGGCACGGGCTCATATCTAGTCCGCTCGAGCGTGACTGCTGGCCCACAGGTCCACCCGTCCGCATTCGTGTTGCCGATATCTAATCTATATATGTGCCTATACACGCGCAGGTCACACACGATGCGACACGATAAGATGGTCCCACCACTTCCTGTCCGCAGTGCATCCGGCTGGCTGCCCGTCACATCCTTACAGTTCCTCCATGCCGCTGGCCGGCGGCTGTATGTTTTCCCCCTGGGCTGTGCTGCTGACGCTGACTTACGCTTCCTTTTGGCAAGTGATTAGCGCGGTTCCCCCGCCAGCCCGCCCCGCCCTACCCTGCCCCGCTACTCTGCTCCTAGTGTCGACTCCGCCGAATGAAAGGAAAAGCCCGCCCAATCAGCTCCATCGCATTTCTCATCGTGAACCACGGGAACGATTGTTCCCGATGATGTGTCTGCATTTTCCCTTGCATATGCGGGTTCCTCTTCCCACGAAGGAGTTTGCATGCCCTTTTTGGTCTAGTTATCTCCTTTTCTCTCCGATGCGGGGATGGTTTTTTTTTCTTTTCGTTTATTCCGTGCAATGCGGGGCCCCGCCTGACGAATGCTGTAGCTGCCCGGACGGGCAGCACGAGAGTGAACAGCAGCAGCCAGTATGAGGGGGGAGGAGGAGGAGGAGGAGGATCTCCGGACTGTGGAGGGTCGAACGTGGAGAGTGGTACCAGGGCAGACCCTACACGTTCACCCTCTCCCCGCTCACACGCTCCGACACCGCCTGGATTTATCATGGTGGTCGTGTCTTTCCTGCTTTGTTCTCGACAGGTGCATTGACGGTTTGTTCCCCTCCTCCCTCCGGTTTGATCCACCCAAAAAATGACCTCCGCCGCAAGCACGAGTTCCGCCGCTGGTGAGATCTCCCCCTCCTCGCCCCCGCCGGCGTCCGCGGCCGCCGTGACCGCCGCGATCCTGCGCATCTACGGCGTCTTCCTGCGCTCGACGTCGCTGAGCCCGTCACCGATGGTGAACGCGGCCTTCTCGGAGCTCGTCTCGCTCTGCATCTGGCCGTACGACGGCGCCACCGTTGCCGCGATACTCGCCGACCGGCGCGTGTGCGGTATCGCCGCCGACCTGCGCGGGAAGTGCTCCGAGGGGGAGTACGAGCTGGAGCTGTGGTGGGCGGATCGGCTCCTGCGGGACGGCGGAACCGGGGTCGATGCGAGTACGTACAACCTGCCATCCATCCATCCACCCATCCACGGGCCGTCGGATCCGGCGCTGACGTGTGTGCGTGCGTGCGTGGCGGGGACAGCTTGGGAAGCACTGCGAGCGTTCCCGTACTTCCGGAACTACATGGACCTCTCGCGGCTCGAGCTGGCGGCGCTGGCAGCCGTGCGCGGCTCGGCGATCGGCTCGCTCGCGTTCGTCGGCTCGGGCCCACTGCCGCTGACGTCGATCTGCCTGTCGACGCTGTTGTCACCGGCGCCGCGGCGCATCCACAACGTCGACTCGTGTCCGCGTGCGATCGCGCTCTCGCGCGAGCTGTGTGGCCGCCTGCGCGTGCCGCTCACGTTCGAGCACGCGGACGCGCGCGACGTCGCGCTCGATGCGTTCGACGTCGTCGTGCTTGCCGGCCTCGTCGGCGCCAACGCGGACGAGAAGGCGCTCATCCTCGGGAACGTCGTCCGCAGCTGCCGCCAGGGCGCCCTCCTCGTCCTCAGGAGCGCCCACGGCCTCAGAACACTGCTGTACCAGGAGATCGACGCCGCCTGCCTGCGCGCGCTCGGCCTCGACGTGCTGCTCGTCGTCAACCCGTGGAACGACGTGGTCAATTCCGTCGTCGTCTGCAGGGTCGCCGCTAGGGCGCGGCTGTAGATAGGGAGAGCTGGGCGGAGGGAGAAGAATGGACGGAGCGAGTTTCGGCCGGAGGCGCAGAATTTCCGGGGAGAGTTTCGGGCGTTGGGGCTGCTTGTGAATCGAGTCGTAGGATCGAAACCGGTCATCGTCACGGCAGCGCACTCGATGTTCGTCGCGCCTGTGTGTGCTGAATAGCGATCGCTACCTTCCCCAACCCCGCAAGCGTCGCGCTGCCGGACCTCTCTCTTCGTACATGCCTCCCCTGGGGGAATGCGGGATATCCAGAGTGCCCACGCTTCACCAAAGGTGGTTATTATTGCTACGACGTACTATCCCACGGTAAGTTAGTCAGGGGTTGGCTGCCCACAATGATTGACACGTCCGACATCGTGCCGTGCATTCCCACCACCGTACGAAGTGCGCATATGGTATTGCCAGCCGCCCTCCCGGCCTGTTGCCACCTTATTTGACGTGACCACCCAGCGACCCGGAACGCCCCCCCCACCGTACATGTACCGACGTGCTCCGCTCCACCGCCCACGACGCGCCTCCCGCTGCTCGGCCTGACGTTCCTTGGCCGCGTCCCGGCCGCTGTCGGACTGTCGTGGTGCCGGTGTTGACGCCGGGGTCTGCCGACTTCGCCGCCGCGATCAGCCTCGGCGGCAGGAGCGACTCGCTCGTCGTCGCCATAAGGCACGACCAACATCGCCATCGCACGGCGGCACGACACGTTCTCCGCCGAGAGCATCGTAACGCCGGACGTGCTCGGGCGCGCGAGCCTCACGTCGGACGCGCCCGTGCTCTGGTGGGCGATCGTGGACGTCAACGGCGGCGAGCACTCGCGCGTCGTCGCCGCGCTGCCCGCCAGCTCCGCCAGCCACGCGCACCGCCTCTACTTGCAGCGACCGGTACCCCCCGTCTACTTGCCGCCAAGCGCCGCGTCGAAAACACGCGCTTCTGGAACCCGCCCGTCGGCGTCGAGTGAGAGCCCATCCGCATATTTTATTCGCTCCGCTTGCCGCGGGAGTCCGCGCGTGTAGCGAGCGAGAGTGCAGAGATCGCCCGGAGGCGCGGCTGTCGTGGCGAACAAACGAAAAGGGCTGTCCGCCGCCGGAACCCGAGTGACAGCAGGACGCACTGGAGTAAGCTACCGCAAACTGAGTGGAGCCCCGCGCCCACCCCCATGCGGGACGGGGCGGTAGCAATTCCCGCTGACCGCGCGCGACCGACTCCCCCACGGCCCGTGCAATTCCCATGCGCTGGCGACAGACATCGCCCCGATACATAGTAGCCCCTAGCTCCAGTGCCGTCGGTGACAGTGGTACTGGCATCCACCGCCGGGACTACCTTCTTCTCCCTCTCACGTGAATAGCAGATGTCAGTGTGCACGGTATGTACCGAAGCTGGTGACCCGCGGCCTGGAAGATGAATCCAGATCATCACTGTCGTCGGTAATCCCGGCATTCACTGCTGGTTGAATATTCCCGAGAGAAGACCTTCGCTGGAGCATAGCAGTGCGGAACAGACGCGGCAGAATTGCTGGCAGCGTTCTACCGTCTCACTCGACATGGCTGGGGCGAATGTGTCCGGTCTTCGGTGGTACATTGTAGGGAATGCGGCAAAGACGGACGGTAAAACGAGAACCCCAAAAAGCAAAAGCGGAACTGACCCCGACGCGACTTGAACGCGCAGCCTTCAGGTCTGGAATCTGACGCGCTACCATTGCGCCACGGAGTCGCAGGTGGGAGTCGGTCCGGAAAGACATATTCGAGGCTTCTGTCCTTCTTTGCTCCACTACATAGTACCAAGCGACACTGTTAGGCTCAGCTTGCTTGGCTACGGCTGCTTGGCAGCGGGGTCGCCTCCGTCACCGAGTGCTCAGCGCATACCCCACCCAACCCTCACTAGAGGTGGCAGACCAGGCAGCTCGGTTCGTACGGTACGCACGACTGGGCACCGGAATTTTGGCTGGTTCGCTGGCTTGCTGTGGGGTTTCCCGGTGGCGATGACGCACACGATCGTTGTTGCGGCGAGTAGCGATGTGTTGAGAACGTTCGAGCACTAGTCGGTATGGCGGCGTTCACATCCGAGCACTCGCGCTGCCCGCTGCAAGCTGTGGCGGGTGGCGGCCGTAACCCACTTGGCACCGCCACAACTCTCGACGGAAGTATCCGACCGACCGAACAGAACATGCATGTCTGCCTGTAATCTGCAGACCATCGCCGAGAAGCCAGATGCGAGAACGCGACATCTTGACCGTTTTGGTCGTCTGGTCGTTTCTGGGCGGGTTGCTTCCCGGCCGGACGAAAGGAAGCTGCTATGGAAAAGGGACCAGGATTCTGGACCGACATATCGGTCGGCGCACACCGTCCCAAATTGGCACATCTGCATGCGGATCGGAGTGGAAGAAAGAGAAGGATTCGATGGCGGAATTGGCAGCTGGAAAGTCGTGATATAGAGTAGAGTAGATGCAGCCTGGGCATACAGCCCCACCCCGCAGAACCGGTCGTATGTAATTGGCAGGGAGCGGGGAGCTCAGCGGGCAAATCGTAGCTATCTCCAGGCAGTGTCGCTGTCCGGTCTCCGATCAGAGCAAACTCGGCCGGGTTTCGCGGAGCAGAGGCTGCGCTGCGGCCGACGGGACGGCGTCCGTGGAAGCGGATGTCGACGCGCCGTTGGGAAGCACAATAACTGCTATCTATCCATCCATCTTGGCGGCGGCCACTGCGTCGTCAGCTGGCTGCAACCCTGGCGGTCTTGGCTGGAGCGCCTGTCTTGTGAGCCTGTGAGCAGCAGCAGGCCGCCGGGAAGTGACATCGCGGAGCCGTGCAATCCGACAATCCATCCCCACTGCAACAGATAGACATCGCACCACGAACCGCGAGGAGCCAGCACATCAGACGCCAGATGCCGGCAGATGGAGGGTGAGATTAGTGCACGGGCGAAGCTGCGCGAAGGAGCAACTGCTCCCGAGTCCCGTGCCCGCAGTGTTTCGGGCTGGCGAGTGGATTGTTCGACAGTGTTCCGACCTCAAGCCGTCCGTCGGAGGGGATGGTTGTCGTTGAACGCTGCTAGGCCAGAGTCTGCGGCCGGTAATTCGAGATGGCGGGTGGCGAGGTCCGGCCTTATCGGATGCGGCCCGATACGGCAGATTAGTAGATACTGTTTATATGCTGTGCTGTAGTGCACATTATCTATGTAGTCTGGCAGATGCCGGTTGCTGCGGCTGGGAACGTGCAGCGCCCACACAGCGGTACCTGCGATACTCTGGAGCAGCGTATTCTGCGCCACGCGTCATGCAGCTGCGAACTTGGGTCTGGGCTTCATTAGTTCTGCTTCCGGAAAGGCCCGTCACGACGCATGCACAGTGATGGGGGGGTGGGGTTGCTCTCATTCTTCTGCCGCCAAGTTCCGTCCATCCTTCGCTTCCTGCTTCGGACGGTTGAGAACAAGAGGAGCGGCAGACATGCCGCGACCAGACTGTTAAAAAAGTTGTGTGACGCCATTCTGTTGGGTGCACCGATGCTTCCATTTCTGCGCGGGGATGGCCGCTGCCAGTAGGGCTCCGGAGACATGCGATCAATGAATCATAGTCATCACCGTCGACACGCACAGTAGCTTCACACGGCGCACCGGTGGACGTGAGCAAACAGGGGTGAACATTGACGGAGAGCAGGACCCCGTTCTCAACACAGCACAGGCGTCTGGGCTGCCCCGCTCGTCCGCCCGCAGCAGAGGGCTACTGTGCGTGTCGACGGTGTCTCGAAGACTGATTGAATCACTGAACCCGATTGATAATTGCGTGGGCCCGCGCGCTGGCCATCTGTTGGTGCGCCGAGGTACGGCGACATGGCGATGATTGGCGATGCTTAGCCAATGACTGCATGCTGCAGGCTTGGCAACAAACCTGGCAATCAACCACCCAACCTCCTGTGTGATGTACTCTAGTCTAGCACCTTCCGCTACCCCCCCCACACACATACACCCACCCACCTACATACCAAATAGAAAGCAACCCAACCACCCGTCTTCTGGCGCTCGAGCTCCCAAGACAAGTCCAAAAAAAAAAGCCGTATATATCCCCCCCACCAACTCCTTTGCACCTCCTCCCGAGACCATCCAAGCTCACTTCGGTCTTCAACCTCAGAATCAGCATCTTACCCCGACTACTTCGTCCCCCCCAAGACACCCTCAGCCTTTCCTCCCCAGCTCTACAAACAAACCCTCGTACGGTTTCCAGCTCTCTTGAATGGTGAACTTTACTCCCGCTTCGTCCTCTTCCCCTACCACCTCTCCCATCAACCAGCACTCTGGCCTCGTCACCGCCCAAGCCAACGACGACGGTTGCAATGACGATCCGCCGCCTATACCGCAGCCTTCTGCCGGCAATGGGCTCACCCCACCCTACCACTTGCCGGCAGGAGGCGTTCCTATCTCCAACAACGACAACCGCCCAGTCGACGTGACTCCACCGTCCCATCGGCACCCGTCTATGGCTGCCCACCAGCACAACTCTGGATACGGCGTCAAGATCTACGACTATGGCGCGCCCGGGGTGTCCACGCTGCAGCGACACCAGCAGATAAGCCCTTCGACGACTGCCACGTCCGTTGGAGACAGCTCGACCGCTCCCGCTTCCGCCAATTCGTCGGTGACCGCCGTCGAGCTGGAGGAAACCGCCATCGACATCGAGACAAAGGGCTCGTACGACGGCGAGAATCCGCACACGACCGATGCTCAGGCGGTGGCGATGTCTCTCGGCGTCACACTCGCCATGGGTCTCCGAACGGCCGATGCTCGAGCGAAGCTGCAGAAGGACGGACCCAACACTCTGACCACCGCCGGAGGCATCACCTGGTGGGGTGTGCTCCTGAGACAGGTGTCCAATAGTTTGACTTTCGTAAGCGAATCCCCCACTTTTCTGATTTTAGCTTTATGCCGCCACGTGCTTTCCTCGTGGCCAGACCTCTCCGCACTCTGGATGCGGGGTAAGTGGGAATCATGCCCAGGTGACACGAAACACCCTTACAAGGTCACCACACTGTGTCACGCGGTGGGCAGTCGATGGCGAATCGCTCGATTCTTCGTGGAGTTGTCGCCCGGTTGCCTGTTTCGCTCAACTCCCCTGCATTCACTCATCCTCTCGGAGAAGAGACTAATCCGATAACTTACACCTGCTTCTTTCCCTTCTTCCCCTGTTACTCCGCTCCGCGGCGGCGCAGCTAGGGATGTTGTCGTGCTGGTGATGCCTGTTGCTGTCAGGCTGAGGGGGGATGCACTTTTCCTGTACAGTCTCGTTGGATTGTCCTCTGTGGTTTCTTCTGTGCTTGTGTTTTCTGTCTGTCATCGCACCTCCCCTTATCATGTTGCACCGCGTCTATGTTCACAGAGAGAGAGGACCGCAAATCCAAACTCGAAGTACCATCATCTTTCTTGCTAGCGGGAGAAGAGAGTGTGCTCTCACCCACTTCAAAACTCGAAAAACGGAGACACACCGGACGAGAAAACTCAAGCAGGAGCTAAAACTCTAAATCGTACGGATAATATTAACTGTTTCTTACAGGTTCTCCTAATTGCGATGGCTGCTTCGTTCGGTATGCTCGACTATGTCGAAGGCTCCGTCATCGCCGCCGTCATCTGTCTCAACATCGTGATTGGTTTCATCCAGGACTACCGTGCAGAGAAAACCATGCAGTCCTTGCACTCGCTTTCCGCCCCTACTGCCACGGTCGTGAGGAACCAAGGCAAGATCGAAAAGGTCAAGGCGGAAGAGCTCGTGGTCGGCGACGTGGTCAAGATCACCGTCGGTGACGTCGTTCCAGCGGACCTGAGGCTTTTCGAGGCCATGAACTTGGAGACGAATGAAGCCCTGCTCACCGGAGAGAGTTTGCCGATCCCCAAAAACCCGTCGTTCGTCGCCACCGACCCCGGCTGTCCCATTGGAGACCGCCAAAACATGGTTTGGGCGTCCAGTACCGTCTCCAAGGGTCGCGGTCTCGGTGTTGTCGTTGATACGGGTATGAACACCCAGGTAGGCAGAATCGCCGAGTTACTCAGGGGGAAGGAGGAGAGAGAAGGCGGTCGCTTCGAGAGATTCCTGAGGAAGGCCCAGAGGTCGGGAAAGAACATTCTTGGGCTCGTCGGTACCCCCTTGCAAGTCAAGCTCAGCAAGTTCGCGCTGGTTTTGTTCGGTTTCGCCATCCTGCTTGCCATTATCGTATTTTCCGCAGCCAAGGTGTGTTCCTGTCGCCGCCGTTCCGCGATTGTGTGTGCACACTGACCGATATCAGTGGAAAATCACCGATGAAGTCTTGATCTACGGTATCTGTGTCGCGGTGGCCGTGATCCCCGAGTCGCTGATTGCCGTCCTCACCATCACCATGGCCGTCGGTACGAAGACTATGGCCAAGGGTCACGTCATCGTCCGCAAGATGCAGGCCCTCGAGGCTGTCGGAGGCGTCACCAACATCTGTTCCGACAAGACCGGTACCCTGACGCAGGGAAAGATGGTTGCTCGCAAAGCGTTTGTTCCTGGCGTCGGAGAGCTCTTGGTGGAAGGTGTTGAAAGCCCCTTCGATCCCACCAGTGGCCAAGTGTTCCTTGACGGCCAAGTCGTCGATGGCTCTATCGTTGAGAATCACCAGCAATTGGAGCGTTTCCTTGAGGCCATCGCAACATGCAACCTGTCATCGGTCACACGCAACGACGATATCAGCATGTCCTCCGAGAAGCATACCAGCCAGTGGACCGCTCACGGCGAGCCCACTGAGATTTCTCTTCAGGTACTAGCCATGCGGTTTGGAAAGGGAAAGCAGGATCTCATGGCCGCCGATGACTGGGACTTGATCGCGGAGCATCCTTTTGATTCTACCGTTAAGAAGATGAGCGTCGTCTACCACAACAAGAGCCGCGATACTGTCGAGGCCTTCATGAAGGGTGCTGGTGAGGTCATCGTCCCCACGCTTGCCATCTCCGAGGAAAAGAAGACCGAAATCATGGACATGATCGAACGACTTGCCGGCGAAGGACTTCGCGTCCTCTGTGTCGCCCATAGACGCATCGACCGTTCCGACGCTACCAACCGTAAGTCCGTTGAGAGCAATATGAACTTCCTGGGATTGGTTGGTCTCTACGATCCCCCGAGACTCGAAACCAAGGATGCCGTCCGTCGTTGCAAGGTGGCAGGCGTTGAGGTACATATGCTCACTGGTGACCACATTCGTACTGCCACCGCTATCGCCCACGAAGTTGGTATCCTGGAGCCAGCCATGCCTGTGTCTCTTGCCAGGACAATGGTCATGACCGCCTTGGCTTTCGACGCGCTTTCCGACGCTGAGGTTGATGCACTTCCAGCGCTCCCGAAGGTTATCGCGAGATGTTCCCCCACCACTAAGGTCCGCATGGTCGAGGCGCTCCATCGCCGCGGCGCCTTCTGTGTCATGACTGGTGATGGAGTCAACGATTCTCCCGCCCTTGCCAGAGCCGATGTCGGTATCGCCATGGGACTCAGCGGCTCGGATGTGGCCAAGGATGCTGCCGATCTGGTGCTCACGGACGACAACTTCGCGTCGATCGTTCGGGCCGTCGAGGAGGGAAGGAGGCTTTTCGACAACATTCAGAAGTTCATCATGCACTTGTTGATCTCGAACATCTCGCAAGTCGTGCTCCTGCTCATCGGTCTCGCTTTCCAGGACGGGAAGGGCGTCTCCGTTTTCCCGCTGTCTCCGCTCGAGATCCTGTGGGTCAACATGATCACATCCTCGTTCCTGGCCCTCGGACTTGGACTCGAGGAAGCAAGCCCCGACGTGATGACCCGCCCCCCGCACGACCTCCGCGCTGGCGTGTTCACCTGGGAAGTCATCATCGACAAGATGCTCTACGGCGTAACCATGGGAGTTCTGTGTCTGGTATCGTTCGTGATCGTCATCTTTGGCGCCAACGACGGCAACCTGGGGCGCGACTGCAACCACGGCTACAACGAGACGTGCGACGCCGTGTTCCGCGCGCGCGCCACGGTGTTCTCGGTGCTGTCGTTCCTGCTCCTGCTGACGGCCTGGGAGGTGAAGCACTTTACGCGCTCCCTCTTCCGGCTCAACCCTGAACGCCACTCAGGACCACTCGCGGTGTTCCACGCTGTCTGGTACAATCGCTTCCTGTTCTGGGCGGTCGCAGCCGGCTTCCTGATCACGTTCCCGGTCGTGTACGTGCCCGTGTTCAACACCGTCGTCTTCAAGCACATGGCCATCAGCTGGGAATGGGGCATCGTGGTGGGATGCTGCGTCGTCTACCTCAGCGTCGTCGAGGGCTGGAAGGCGATCAAACGCTGGAGGGGCTGGGGCAGTGCCACCTACAGGAAGCCCCTCGTGCAGGAGATGGAGAACGGAAGTATTTATGATTGAGGCTGCCGCGAAATAGTCGCGTCTTGCTTGTGTGCGTTTTTATGAGGGGCGGTCTTTACGATGCTGTACGCGTATGAGAGGTGTGACGATTGATGGAGGGGGTGAATACTGTTGCTTTCTATATATTTTTTCTTTTTTTACTACTACTACATAGCTTGCGGCCTCGTGTTCTTTCCGGCTATGGGTATGGTGTGGCGATGGCGATATGAGTTGCGGATCTGGGGCATGATGGGGAGTAGCTATAGTACGAGTACAATTTACCGGCTGGCATACTACGGGAGGTTTCTTTTCCTGGATCGTGATGTGAGAATTGTGACGCGAACCGCGTGATAATGGACAGTATGGTGGAGTGAATGGCCGCTGTTAGCGCGGAGTTGCGTGCAGTCCTCCAGTCGCGACATCGACGGAGACACACGCTGTATGTATGCATTATTCCAGGTGATGGGCACCTACCTGGCAACTGGTATCATCGTCGTTGGTATCATATGGGACTAGACTATTATCGGAGTCTGCAGATCGAGCTAGCTGGGTACACGGGAGAACCGGAACGAGAGCCTGCCTGCGGCCATCGCGTCCCATTAACCATGTAGATATAGATATATCCACCAGCGACGCGTATGTATGTATGTACGATGCAGATGCAGTACGACCTTCATATACATATCTACCACCAATGCCCTGCACTGTACATACCTACGTGAATATCGCCCAAAACACAACAGCCGGCCCGGCCCATATCCTCCGATCGCACGGAACGAACCGCTTCTTCCGTTCTTCCGTTCTTCCTTTTTTCTTTTCTTTTTTTCTTTCTCGGAGGGCGGCGCGTAAACACACAGGCATATAGGCACATATATATATAAGTACGAGTCTACTTTAGGATTAGGTATTGTAGAGTGCAAGGCCGATTAAGCGCCCAAGTGGTTCCCGCCGCCCGCGTTGTGTTTCAGCGAGGTCGTGCCGACGTCGTAATTTAGGGTGCAGCGGTTTTGTCATGCCGACCTCCGACCTCAGCATACATACTTCATAAGTACCTACTCCACCACCCAAGAAAGAATTATTAAGCAGCGTGTTATTAAAAAATCAAACATTTCTACGCTCCATTATCTATTTGGAGGTGTCGAGCTGACGCTCTAAGGTTCGAACTTTAAAGACGGAGGATGTTTGGTGGTGGGCACCCAAACCTGATGATTCGTTGATCGAATGCGACCCCCAACGGAGCTGCCTAATTGGGCTAGTATCGGAGTGATAACCCATGACCACACACAACGTCTCGTCAGCTGACTGTTCTTGCTAGATGGGACGCGGCTGAGCTGACAGCCGGCTTTGTGCGGGCCCTCTTGGAAGAACGGGGCATCGCGTAACACCGAACCAAGAGCAGATTGCGCGCGGGTGATCGGGCTCGATAATGCGAACACAGCAATCCTAAAACCAAGAAAATAGCTGTAGAACCGGTGGAGTTACTACACTGGACGGCGGGTGGTCCTCGCTAGGGATACTGGCTTCGAACGCTACAGAACAACGGGCGCAATCTCAACGCCTTCGAATGGCGTGTGGCTTAGACCGTTGTAACGAGCACGGCGAGGCGATTCCAGAAAATCGGGAATCAAGTCAATAGCTGCAAAACTAATGGCCGGGTCCGGGTTCGGCCGGGATATGCAGGGTCACTGTCGAGCACTCGTGATTAGTCACCAGATAAAATTGACGCTTCGTAGATTTGCCAAGACTAAGTGTCCGGGGGATTGGACGAGTGCCGCCGGATCAGCTGCATATCATACTGGACTTTTGGAGAGACTGAAGGGATGTGTGCTTGCACGTGTGTTTCTCTCTTCTTTTTTCCTCGTGGGTGGGATAGATGGATGCATGCATGCATGCATGGCTGAGCTCAGGCAGCCATCCCTTGTGACGCAACGATGGGTGGTGGATTGTCAGTCCAGATAAAGACAAAGCCCGAGCCTAAACTTTCTTCCTCGCCAAGACTACCGGATCCAACCCAACATGAGTTTTGATTCGAAGACCGAGCAGACGGTTTCTATTCATAGCCACTCTCTGCACCTAGATACACCTCCTGGTTTCCACCATCACATACCACCATCTCCACCAGAGGCGGCAGTCCGTCCTTCACGCATTGGATTATGCAGACGGCTTGTTTGCTCCGCGCATCCCTCCCTCGCCCTATGGTCATAGTTATCCGTTTCGAATTTATCCGTGCATCTCGCTGACGCATCCCCCCTTCCTGTATTTCATGCCGGCATACATACATACATCTCTCTCACAATCCCTCTCACACACACACTTTCCCTCTCTGCCAGATGAGATTAAGGAACAATTGAGGGCATCGATTATCGATGTGCAAGGGCGCCCCAATTTCTTCCCCGATTTCAGCAATTTTTCCGCACCCTACATACGCACATACCTTTAACTTACCCGCGCAGAGCCAGATTGCTCGACTTCCTCGCTTTTAGATCGTCCGCTAAGACACGTATGTCCCACCCGCACCAGGCGCGCCCACGGCTCTCGTCGACCGTGACGGAGCCGTTCGATCCCGTCTACGGCTACAACGACCTCTATGACAATACCGACAACGATGTCCACCAACGAGTCCGGACGACGCCCGCGCCTGGTACCGTCTCCGCCTCCGCCTCCGCCGCCGCCGCACCGGAGACATGCCTGTTTTCGCCGTACGAGGCCCTCGCAACGTCGGGGATGCCGCCGGTTGGCGTCTACGGCGGCGGTTTCTTCGAAAGTCCCGAGCACTCGCCTCGGCTGCAGCCGACGGCAATGCCGGTCGTCGGGCGCGCCACCACCGCCGACTCCACGGTCGAGGTGCCGTCAATGTCCACGTGGATCGCGCCGCTGCCCCCGAGCGTCGCCCGGATGCCCACGAGGGAAAGGGACTTCGCCGCGCCCCCGCTGCGGCAGCAGAGCACGTTCGCCGGCAACAGCAACAGCAGTTCGCACCCGCACAACGGCTACGGCGATGTCGAGGTGCCGCTCTCGCCCGCGAAGCCGGCGGTCGGCATCGAGGTCGAGGAGCGCGCGGAGAGGTCCCCGGATAAGAAGAAACGGGAGTCGCTCGTGTTCGGGGAGCCCGGGTCGGGCCGCCGCGCGAGCGTGAGGATGGCGCGACATGAGAGCATGGCTACGAGGCTGGGAAGGAGCATCATCGGCACTGTCAAGCGGAGTCGCACGACGGCCGGCGGCGGCCTCGACAGATGGACCTCCGTCCGCAGGAGTCGCCTGCTCGGCGACGAGGATTACACGGAACTCGGCGTTCTCGACGAGAGAGAGGCGCCTATCGGGATCGACGTATCTACTTTTGGGCCGGAGTTCTCGGTACCACACCAAACCGCGAAGGCGATGGAGACGGCGGGGTTCAACGAGAACCTGGCATACACGGGTGCGTGACTGCCGTGGGTGGGGTGATGACGGTGATGGTGGTGATGGCGAGCGCGGGGGCTGATGTTCCGCAGATACCGGAGAAGCGATCGATCTGTCGAACTTGTCGGGATTCAACGATGAAGGCGGATTCGATGCTTATCGCAGCTGTGGGTACACTCCGTTGACAAGTGGCTCCCCCGAAGACCATACTGACCTGAACTGACGCAGTGGAGTCAAGATCGATACACCGCGCGAGCACGTTCGATACTTACAACAAGCAAAGCTTCTACTTCCCACCCGGCCGACACGTCCCCAACTGGAAACCGATAGTGCTGCAGACGTGGTACCTGATCGTGCTGATAGTGTTGACCCTCGTCATGATCGTCACCATCGAGGTCCTGTACCAACTCTCGGACCGCCACATCCTGCGGAAAGGCCCGCCTCCCCAGGGCGGCGGGCTGTTCTCCTACATCAAAATCGACAACCTCACAACCCTGCAATTCGCAGTCTGGAAATACCTGCCGACCCTCGTCGGCGTCATCTACGGCATCCTCTGGAAAGTGACGGACGAGGAACTGAAGCGCTCGGAGCCGTACTACCAGCTCAGCAAGGGAGCGTCCGGGGCACTCGCCGCGGAATCCCTCAACATCGAGTACCACACCATCTGGTCGCCCATGGTCCCCATCGCGGCGATCAAGTACCGGCAGTTCGTCGTCGCTGCCGGCGGAATGATCTCCTTCCTCGCGTCCACAACTGTGCCGATTTTCCTCTCCGTCGTGATCCGCGTGGACCCTTCACAGGAGCAGCGTAAGGAACTCCCCGACAACGGCTCGAACGCGGTCAAGCGTCTCGTCGTCGACGCGGTATGGACGCGGCTGGTGGAGGTGAACCTCGGTACCATCGTCGTGCTCGCGATATACGTGGTGTGGAAGCTCACCCATCGTCGCTCGGGATTGCTCGGTGATCCTAGCGGCATCGCCGGGATTGCTGCCATGGCGAACAAGTCGCACATCCTGATGGACTTCCGTGACCTCGACGTGGCCGACGAGAACCGCATTCACAAGCAGCTAGCGAAGCGCACGTACATCCTCCACAAGGGAGCCCTGTGGCAGGCCGAGGTTCTCTCTGACGCCAACGCCAGCCACGACGCCGATGCCCCGCGCGCAATGAATCCGCACCCTCTACTCCTCCGCATCAAGGGGATGGGCCCGTTCATGGCCTTTTGCTTTGTGATGCTCGTGCTCCTACCGCTCATGGTCTATAACATACAAATGAAGGTGATCATCGAAGAAGCGCCCTGGGTGATCACTGGAATCTCCATTTTCCTCAAGTCGGTTTGGGAGCTGCTGGAGAAGGAGATGCGGATGCTGGAGCCGTTCTGGCAGCTGTTTCACCGCAGCGCCGAGAGCGGCGTGCTGACGCTCGACTACTCGGCGACGATCCCGGGCTACATCGTGATCAAGGCGCTGTCGAAGCGCCACTTCCTCCTCGCGTGGGTCACCACGGTGACCATCCTGATCGAGGTGCTGACCGTCGTGATGGGCTCCCTCGACTTCCAGGGCGGCGAGGAGAGCGACCTGTCCTCGTCCATCTCGTTCAGCCTCGCCATCACCATCTTCGTGCTCGTCCTCGCCACCGAATGGGCAGTCCTGCACTTCCGCCGCCACCCATTCCTGCCGCGCCAGCCGGGCACCATCTCGTCCGTGCTCGCGTTCATCCACCAGTCGCGCATGCTCACGGACTTTGAGGGCACCGAGACCGAGTCCACACTCCAGCGGAAGAAGAGGCTTGCCCGCATTGGGAAGCGGTACGGCTTCGGCTGGTACCTCGGCCGTGACGGCAAGCGACACCTCGGCATCGACCATGAGCCGCTGCTGGAGCACTACCGCTTCGGCCAGGACCCGCGCGAGGCCGTCGTCGACGCGCCCGTCGGATGGGAACAGTACGATACAGTCGATTAAGGGGGGGGGGCGGGGGGCGGAGCAGAGTGTGCACACGCCAATAACTGCGTTGTTGTCTGTAGAGACCTTATCGCGTGCAGTGTGAGTGTGCCAGAGGGAGTGTGTGCGGGCATGTACTGTATTTGTCATGTTTTCGTACAAAATTTTGGTTACCACCCGTAGTTAATAGAAATAGGATGGCAAAGAGAAGCCGAGAGTGGCTGGTCCGACACAACACACCGTGTCACTCGCTTTGTCGCGAGACTTGGTGTCAAGATTATGATGGAAGTTTTATGGAACGATGAAGTCTTGTGTGTATTGTCTTGTCTTAGAGAGAAAGGCAGGAAAAGTGAAAAGTCTGAATACACGTATATGACGTGATTCTACACGTGACAA
>Ga0307516_10001224_pt1 | contig 35749 bp, 22 predicted proteins | sample 19_EM_MG_FD_203310 | JGI IMG/M metagenome (GOLD analysis project Ga0307516, IMG submission 203310) | Populus trichocarpa ectomycorrhiza microbial communities from riparian zone in the Pacific Northwest, United States - 19_EM | ecosystem: Host-associated > Plants > Roots > Unclassified | place... | reverse complement strand
CGGTCGGTCGCCGTCTACGGCCTGCTGATGCAGGACCTCGTCGCGGCGCCGGCGCCCAACGGCGCGTTCTGGTCGATCGCGGTCGAGACCGGCCTCTACCTGATGTTCCCGCTCCTGCTGCTGCTCCGCCGCCGGGCCGGCGCGGCGGCGACGCTCGCCGCCGTCACCGTGCCGGTCATTCTGATCGGCCTGCTCCACCCGGAGGTGTCCACAACGGACAAAACCACGGGGTACGCGCTGGAACTCGCGCCGCTGTTCACCCTCGGCGTCCTGGCCGCCGGAATCGTCGCCGCCCGCGACCGGATCCGCCGCCTGCCGTGGTGCCGGCTGGCCGCCCTGGCCGCCGCGCCGGTGCTGGTGCTGGTGGCGGTCCGCGGTTCCGTCTGGACCGTGCGGCACTACTACTGGGTGGATCTCGCGGCCGGCCCGGCGCTCGCGATGATCCTGGCCGCGGTGGCCACCCGGCGGCCGGCCGCGCTGGTCCGGTTGCTGGACAGTGGGCCGCTGCGCGTGCTCGGCGGCTGCTCGTACAGCCTCTACCTGATCCATCTGCCGATCGCCGCGCTGATCAGCCGCCGGGTCGTGGCGCCGCACGTCGCACCCGGCCTGCCGGCGTTCTGGGTCACCCTGGCGCTGGCGACGCCGATCTGCCTGGTCGCGGCCCGGGTGTTCGCGGCGGCCTTCGAGACCCCGTTCCAGCGGCACCGAGACAAATGTCGCCGAGGTGGTCCCGCGGTCGCGGGCGACCCCCACGGCGGGCCCGCTGTCACCTACGATGCGGCGGTGCAGATCACGCTGTCAGTTCCGTACGACGCGCAACTGGTGCGCCGGACGGTGACGTTCCTGGTCCGTTCCCAGCTCCGCCGCGTCCGCATCCTGGGCGGCGTGCTCGGCGTGGGCGGCCTGCTGCTGGTCCTGCTGGACCCGGCCAACGTGATGGCCTATGCCCTGGTGGCGTGCGGGGTGGGATTCGTGTTCGTCGTCGGGCCCCTCGCCGTGGCGAACTCGCTCCGGGCGCAGTCTGACGCCGTCCGGCAGGGCTTCCGCATGACGCTGGACGACGACTGGGTGCAGGTGACGTACCCGCTGGTCGAGTCCCGGTTCCGGTGGGCCGCCCTCGGGCGCATCGTGGAGACGCCCGAGGTCTGGCACCTGATGTTCGGCAGGATGCAAGCGGTGACGGTGCCGAAGAGCGCGATGGCACCGCAGCAGCAGGCCGAGTTCGCCGCCTTCGTCGCCCAACTCCGGCTGGCCGGCGGGCCGGCAAGGGTCACCCCGGAAACCTGAATCGATCAGCGGCCGGCCCGCCGCCGGTCCGGCTCGCCGATGGTGATCACGATCGCCCCCAGCCGTTGCTCGGTCTCGACCCGGCGGTGGGCGGCGGCCACCTCCGTCATCGGGTAGACCTGGTCGACGATCGACTGGATCTTGCCGGCCTCGATCATCTCGGTGAGCGCCGCGAGGGCCTCCTTCGTCTCGGGGGCGAAGGCCACGGTGACGGCTTTGTCGAGCACCGAGCGGGCGAGCACCGACAGCCGCGGGTTGCCGTTGAGATAGCGACCGCCCGGCTGGAGCATGCCGATGAGACGGCGGCACGGGCTCCCCGGGACCATGTCGAAGATGACGTCGAACCGCCGGCCGGTGGTCGTGACATCGCCGGCGGTGTAGTCGAGGAAATCGCCGGCCCCGAGGCGCCGGAGCAGGCCCTCCTTGATCCCGTGGTCGACCGCGGTGACCTGTGCGCCCATCGAGCGGGCGATCTGGACGGCATGGGCGCCGATGCTGCCGCCGGCCCCGTTGATCAGCACCTGCTCGCCGGGTTTGATCCGCGCGCGCCGCATGAAGTGCAAGGCGTTGAGGCCCCCGAGCGGAACGGCGGCGGCCTCGGCGAACGTCATGGTGCGTGGCTTGGGCCCGACGGTGGCGCGCTCGGGCAGGACGACGTACTCGCCGTAGGCGCCCATGCGCAGGTCGGTGGCGCCGTAGACCTCATCGCCGGGGGAGAAGCTGGTGACCCGCCCGCCCACCGACACCACCTCACCGGCGAAGTACATGCCCAGGATGCGACGCCTCGGCCTGCTGATACCCACCGCGAGCCGCAGCGGCAGCCAGAACCACTTCACCGAATACCGGAAGCTCCTGAGCTCACAGTCACCCTTGGTCGCCTCGGCCGCCCGCACCCTGATCAGGACATCCTGGTCGCCCGGGACCGGCGTGGGCACCTCGGCAAGCTGCAGGACGTCGGGCCCGCCGTAACGGGTGTAGGTGACGGCTTTCATGAGGCCCATAGGCAAACAGGGTACGGGTGAGCTGCTTTCGGCCGACTCGCTCGGCTATATTTCGGCTACTTCCGGGGGATGGGTGTGCGGGGCTTGGCGACGGAGTGGGACGGTTCGGACCAGCAATCGCTGACCCATGCCGCGAGCGTCGCCGACCTGGCCCTGCGGTTGCGCTGGCTGCGACGCCGGCAGGCGCACCAGCGCGGTGAGTCTCCGCTGACCTATCGCGAGCTGGCCGCCCGGACCGGCTGGTCGCACGGCATCATCGGGGCGTATCTCACCGGCAAGGTCCTGCCGCCCACCGACCGTCTCGACATCCTGGTGCGGCTGCTGGGCGCCACGGCCGCCGAGCAGGGCGCGCTGGCCACCGCCAGGGACGGGGTGGAGGAGCTGCTGCGTGCCGGGGCGCCCGTCGACAATGCCGCCCCGGCGCGGGTGGTTCCCCGTCAGTTGCCCGGCGGGGTGGCCGGGTTCACCGGCCGAGAGGCCGTGCTCGCCCGGCTTGACGAGTTGCTGGAGGCGGGCCCGGACGGCGCTGTGATCGCGGCCGTGTCCGGCACGGCAGGGGCGGGCAAGACCGCCGTGGCCGTGCACTGGGCCCGCCGCGTCGCGGACCGGTTTCCCGACGGCCAGTTGTATGTCAACCTGCGGGGCTTCGCCGCCGCCGGGTCGGCGATGGCGCCGGCCGAGGCCGTCCGGATGTTCCTCGACGCGCTCGGCGTGCCGCCGCTCGGCATTCCGTCCGGGCAGGACGCCCAGGTGGGCCTGTACCGCAGCCTGCTGGCGGAGCGGCGGATGCTGATCCTGCTGGACAACGCCGCCACAGCCGACCAGATACGCCCGCTGTTGCCCGCCGCGCCGGGTTGCCTGGCCCTGGTCACCAGCCGCGACCAGCTCACCAGCCTGGTCGCGAACGAGGGCGCCCACCCCATCAGGCTGGACCGGCTCAGCGCCGCCGAGGCCCGCCAGCTGCTGGCCACCCGCCTCGGCGCGGCCCGGGTGGCGGCGGAGCCGGCCGGGGTGGAAGCCATCATCGCAGCGTGTGCCCGGCTGCCGTTGGCCCTGGTGGTGGTGGCCGCCCGTGCCGCCGTCCACCCCAGCTTCCCCCTGACGACGCTCGCCGGCGAGCTGGGCGAGAACGACGGCGGCTTGCAGGTGTTGCACGGCGGAGACGCGGCCGCCGACGTCCAGGCGGTGTTCTCCTGGTCGTATCTGCGGCTCGGGCCGCGGGCCGCGCGGCTGTTCCGGCTGCTGGGTCTGCACGCCGGCCCGGACATCGGCGAGGCCGCCGCGGCGAGCCTGGCCGGCGTCTCCGTCGCCGAGGCCCGGCAGGCGCTGACCGAGCTGGTCCGCGCGAGCCTGCTCGACGAGCACGTGCCCGCCCGGTACGCCTTCCACGACCTGCTCCGGGTATACGCCGCCGAGCTTGCCCACACCGTCGACACGGCTGCCGAGCGGGATGATGCGATCGACCGCTCGCTTGACCACTACCTACAGACCGGGCACCCGGCCGCCATCCTGCTGAATCCGCACTGCTATCCGCCGGTCGTCGCGCCGCTCCGGCCCGCGGTTTCGCCGACGCGGCTGATCGACGGAGCGCAGGCCCGGACCTGGTTCGACGCAGAGCATCGCGTGCTGGTCGCCGCCGTCGACCTCGCCTGGTCCACCGGGCGAGACGTGCAGTGCTGGCAGATCGCCTGGAGCCTGGTGGACTATCTGGACCGGCGAGGGCACTGGCAGGACTGGATCGCGGTCCTGTCGACCGGCCTGGCCGCCGCGCGTCGCGCGGCAGACCTGCCGGGGCAGGCGCTCACGTGCCGGCATCTCGCCCGCGCCTACATCCGGCTGCAACGTTTCGACGAGGCCGACACCTCGATGCGGTCGGCCCTTGAGATCTACGAGCGGCTCGGGGACTCCAACGGGCAGGCCCACATTCACGGAAATCTCGGCTATCTCGCGGAGCAGCAGTCCCGCCACCGCGACGCGATCAAGCCGGCCGAACGGTCACTAGAGCTTTTCCGGATCGCGGGGGATCAGCGCGGCGAGGGCATCGCCCTCAACAACCTGGGCTGGTATCACCTCCAGCTCGACGACTGCCAACTGGCTCTTGACTACTGCCAGCAAGCGCTCGCGCTGCAGCGTCAGATCGACGACCGGGCGAGCCTGGCGACGACGTTGGACAGCATCGGCTTCGCCCAGAGCCGGCTCGGCCAGTACGGGCCGGCCAAGGACACCTACCAGCAGGCGCTGCTCCTGACCCGGGAGACCGGTGATCGCTACTACGAGGCCATCACGCTGGTGCACCTGGGCGACACCGAGCATGCCGCCGACGAGGCGGACGCGGCCCGCGACACCTGGCGTGCGGCCCTGGCCATCTTCGATGAGCTCGGCCACCCCGACGCCGCGCAACTCCGGGAGCGGCTCGACCGCCCCGGCGCGTGATCGGGTTCTCTCCCCGATTCGTGCCACTCGTCCGCGGGCGCCCCATCGCATCCGGGCGCCGCTCCGAAGGCCTGACAGGAGACGGCCGGACGGCCGGGGCACTGAGGGAGGAACCTGATGCGTTCGAGGATGGGAACGGTCAAGCGGGTGTCGCTGGCGGCGACCGCACTGACCGCGGGTGCGGCGATCGTCGCCGTCGCGACGGGGACGGTCTCGATCGGTACGCCGTTCTCGGGCGCCGACGAGCCGGCGCCCGAGCTGGTCGGGGCGAGGAGCACGGCGGGCGACGGCTACGGCGACCGCGGTGACCTCTTCGTCGCCACCCAGGACAACCGCCTCTACCGGTTCGACAAGCTGGGCACTGGCCGGCGGGAGCTCAACGTGGCCATCACCGGCCTGGCCGGCGGCGAGCGCCTGCTGGGCATCGACACCCGGCCGGCGAACGGCCAGTTGTACGCCGTCGGCAGCACCGGCCGCCTGTACGTGATCGACCCGATCAGCGGCGCGGCCAGCCCGGTCGGCGCCCCGTTCGCCACCGCGCTGTCCGGCAAGCGGTTCGGTGTGGACTTCAACCCCACGGTCGACCGGCTGCGCATCGTCAGCGACACCGGGCAGAACCTGCGCATCGACCCGACGACCGGGGCCGTGGCGGGCGTCGACACCGCACTGAGCCGCAAGGGCGTCACGGCCGCCGGCTACACCAACAGCGCGGCGGGCGCCACCTCGACCGCCCTGTACGACATCGACAGCACAAAGGACAGCCTGGTGCTGCAGGGCACCAAGCCCGGCGTCACCCCGGTCGTCTCGCCGAACACCGGCATGCTCTTCCCGGTCGGCCGGCTCGGCATCGACGTCGTGGGCCTGGACGGCTTCGACATCGTGGGCGCCGCCAGGAGCGCGACGTTCAACGAGGCGGACTACACCGCGTTGGCCGCGGTCCGGATCAAGGGCGGCGACGGCAGCCGGCTGGTCCGCATCGACCTGCGCAGCGGCCGGGCGACCCCGAGGGCGAAGCTGCCCGGCACCGTCGTCGGCATCACCGCGTCGGCCGGTGCGCCGGCCACTGTCTACGCCACCACGGCCAAGAACGACCTGGTGAGCTTCGACCGCGACACCCTGCGGATCCGTGCGCAGCGGCCGATCACCGGGCTGGCCTCCGGCGAGAAGGTGCTGGGCATCGACGTGCGGCCGGCGAACGGGCAGCTCTACGCGCTCGGCAGCACCAACCAGATCTACACGGTCAACCCGGGGACCGCGGCGGCTACCGCGGTGGGCACCCCGTTCAGCCCGGCCGCGTACGGCAACGGGGTGGGCCTCGACGTCAACCCCGTGGTCGACCGGCTGCGCGTGGTCACCTCGACCGGGCAGAACCTGCGCCTCGTCCCCGACACCGGGGCCGTGGCCGGCGTGGACCAGCCGCTGGCGTACGCCGCCGGCGACCGCAACGCCGGCACCAAGCCCAAGGTGGCGCACGCCGCCTACGCCAACAACCGGGTGGGCACGGCCAGCACGATCCTGTACGACGTCGACTCCGGCACCGACACGCTGGCGGTCCAGAACCCGCCGAACGACGGCACCCTGCGCACGACCGGCAAGCTGAAGCTGAACGTCGACAGTGCCGGCGGTTTCGACATCGCGGCCGACGGGGACGCCATCGCGGCGTTCTCCCGCTCCGGCGGCAGCCGGATCTACTCGGTGAACGTGGACACCGGCAAGGCACGGCTCATCGGCAAGCTCGGCCGTGGCAGCGTCCTCACCAGCCTCACCGTCGCCCCGCGCGGCGTGTGACGCCGTACCCCCGGCACAAGCCGCCCCGGCCCTCGACACTGCGGGCCGGGGCGGCGCGGTCGATGCCCGACGGGCAGGGGTCAGCGGAGGCTCTTGCGCCGCTTCTTCTCGGCGGCGAGGACCGCTCTCGCATCCTGTCGGCTCAGGCCGAGCTCGTTCACCAGCCGGCGGTGCGGCATGCTCAACAGGAATCCGATGCCGACTCCGACCAGGGCACCGGGCACGAGCGATATCCCGGCCATGGCCAGCAGGACGATGATCGCCACGAGGACGATGATCGCCACCAGTGCCGAGATGTTGAGTTTGCGCTGGGAGCGGACCAGCCGGTCGATCTCGCCGGGGGTAAGACTGGGCACGGGAACACTCCGATCGTCGGTAACGGCGAGAATGTAGCCGGATCGGCGAGCGCCTGCGGCCCTGATTGGACACCGTTGGACAAGCACGGACTCAGCTGCCGGCCGGCGGCTCCGGCCAGGATTCGTCGTCCCAGCTCACGTCGGCGGGGATCCGGGCGGCGTACTCCGGGAATTTCGCCATTCTGGTTCGGACGCTGGCGTGCACACGCGCGCCGGCCGGGACCGGCCGGCGGCGGCGCAGCGCGAACGCCCATTTCCAGCCCATCCGGTGAATGTCTCCCAGGGCGTCCGAATCCGTGGACGGATAGCGGCGTGCGTACCGCTGCGGCCGCACCAGCAGGCCCTCGGCGCGCGCGCCGTCCACCATCCAGCGCAGCGTCACCCGGCCGAGCTCGGGATGATCGTCGAAGCCGCCGCCGACATCGGAGTGCACACCCGCGAACCAGGTCTCGGTGACATGCGGCGGCCCGGCCGCCGGGACCGGGATCAGGGATTCCCGGTACGGCCGCCGCTGCTCGTCGATCGCGACGGCGTGGCGCACCACCCGGACGTTGGGCAGCTTGTCGGTGTACGGCCACCGGATGTCGCGCAGGACGCGGGTGGCCTTCACGGTGTCGAACACGCCGAGGTAGTCGACCGGCAGGGCGAGCGACGGCGGCGCCGGGCTCACCGCGAGCGCCGCCGCGAAGCGGTCGATCCGGCGCCAGCCCTCCGCCCGGGTGAGGTCGGAGTCCTTTCCGGTGCGCCGGGCGTACACCCGCACCGCGTACGGCACCAGGTTCTCGCTGCCCGGCCGCAGCAGGCCGACCCGGTAGACCATGCCGCACAGGGCGCGCGCGGTGTACGCACCGCGGCTGAACCCGAACACGAACACCTTGTCGCCCGGCTGCCAGGTGTTCATCAGGTACGTGTACGCCTCGCCGAGGTTCTGCCGGAGTCCCCGGCCGAGTGCGAGCCCGCCCAGCCGGGAGAGCCGCTGCGCGGCGCCGCTCCACGCCGCGGGCGCCGCGAAGGTGCCCACGCCGGGGTCGTAGTAGACGACCTGCTTCGCCGGGTCGCTCAGGTCGAGCAGCTCGACGATCTTCAGGATGTTCGTCGCGCCGTGCGCCTTGACCTCGTTGCCGGTGCCGTCGAGGCAGACCACGATGTTCTTTCCCATGTCTCATCCCCCTGCGGACTGCCGGTACGACGGCGGGTACTCGTCCGCGGCCACCACGTCCACCTCCGGGAACTGGCCGGCCAGCAGGCTCCGCGCCACGGCCCGGGAATGCTGGGTCGCGGCGACGAGGACGGGCTGCGGCCGGCGTGCCTGCTCGTCCGCCAGCTCGAACAGGCGGGCGATCTCGGGGTGGCCGAGGCCGGTGGGCACGATGCCGTCCCACAGCGGCAGCGCTGCCAGGGCGGCGTCCAGGTCTGGCGGAATGCGTACCGCCTCGAAGGTGACCACGCCGGGGGCGAGCCGCGCCGCCTCCCCGCGGATCTCCTGCCGTGCGTAGGAGACGAGCTGGCGCGGGCACTGCCCGGCGCCGGTCCCCGTGCCGCGCAGCGGCTCGGCAAGGCGCACCACGTCCCGCCCGGCCCCGGACGACGGCACGTCCAGCAGCAGGACCATCAGCCGGGCCGCGTTGCGGACCGGGACCCGCTCATCGACCAGCGCGCGGGCCAGCAGGGCCAGCCGGGGGTACGAATGGCGCTCCTGCACGATCCCGACGAGCTCGGGCAGGGCCAGCCGCAGGTCCTCGACCGTTCTCTGCACGTCGGAGAGGGAGACGAACCAGGAGGCGTGCCGGCGCAGCGCCTGCTCGGCGAACGACGCCACCTCGCTGACCGTGGCGTCGTCGGGCAGCCGCCGGGGGCCCAGGGCGACGTGGTTGAGCCGCAGCGCGCAGGTGCCGTCGGGCACGTCCGCCACGACGATGGCGATGTCCGGGAAGGTGACGCCCAGCGAGGTGAAGAGCCGGCGCCGCATCGCGACGAACGCGTCCGGGTCCGCGCCACGCAGGGTCACCCGCCGCAGGGTCGGCTCGCCGAGCCGGATCTCGATCGCCGGGGGGCGCAGCGCGTCGATCGCCACCTCGGCGAGCTCACCCGCCGTCTGCACCACGTCGTTCTGCTTCCGGAGCGCCGCGGCGAGCGGGCCCAGGTCCGCCACGCTGACGCCCTGCGCGACGACGTACTGCAGCGCCGCGCCCACGAGAGCGTCCGGGTAGTCGCCGATGCCGGCCTCGCGTGCCCGCCGGACGAGGGCATCCCGCTGCGGCGCCGCGATCAGCACCCGGGGATCCCGTTCGAGGATCAGCTGAAAGACCGTCGCCAGTGCCTCGGGCCACCGGGGGTCGGCCGGCCGTGACCACACGTCGTGCAGCGACCGGGCCGCCAGCGCGCCCGCGATGTCGTTCGGCGACCGGACCGGGCAGCCGGAGATGAAGAAGCCCGGCTCGCGGTGCCCGGCGACCTGCCAGATGGTGACCGCGGGGTCGACCGGGATGCCGAGATCCGCGGCGTGCGCGCGAACCGCCGCGGACACCGCCTCGGCACAGCCCGGCGCGGCCGGTTCGGCGCCCGGCACCAGCACCCGCACGTCGAGCCGGTGCGGCCGCCCCAGCTGGACGGCCTCGCGGAACGCCTGCTGGATCGAGGACAGCAGGGCGCGTGGGGTCGCGTCGGGCGGTGTCACGGCAACTCCTCCTCGCTCAGCACCCAGAACGGCCCGGGAACGAGCCCGCTCAGCACCCGCCAGAGGAACGGCCGCAGGCGCGGGTCGCGGACGACGATGAGCGGGCCGGGTGCCGTGGCGCGCCAGGCCAGGACGCGGTCGGCGAGCGCCGCGACCTCCGCACGGGCCAGCTCCCAGGTGCCCGCCTCGGTGCTGGACAGGCCCGCGGCGAATCCCGCCTCGAGGTCCGCGGGGAGGACCGCGGGCGGCGGATCGAGGGCGCGGGCCGGCGCGAGCCGATGCTTGATCTTGCGGCGCACCGCGGGCAGCAGGTCCAGCGCCGACCAGTCCGGCCCGGCCCGGCACACCACCTGGAAGATCTCCTCCTGGTCCACGATCGGCACCTGTTCGCGCAGCAGCAGCCGCAGCAGCCGGAGCAGTTCCAGCCGGTCGGCCCGGCTCAGCCGGTCGGCGTCGCCGACATGGCCCGGCGTTCGCTGCGGCACGGCCGAGAGCCAGAGCCCGACATCGTCGATCGAGAACATCCGCGGCAGGTTCGCGCGGATGATCGCCTCAAGGCGCCGCACGACGAACTGCGCGGCGCCGCAGGCCCGGTCGCCGCCGGTACCGGGGTCCGGCGGATGATCGGTCCACCGGCCCGGGTGACCGCTCAGCTGGTCGGCGGCGTCGAACCCGGCGTCGAGGTCGCCGGAAGCACCGGGATCGGGCGTGAAGTACCGGCCGGGCGGCACCCGGCCCTGGGTGAGCGGCACCTCGTACAGCTCGATCTCGTACGCGCCAGGGCCACCCACGCCGAGCGGTTGCGCGTCGATCACCGGCAGGAAGACCCCGGTCTCCCGCTCCACCCGCGCACGCATCTCGGTGAGGAGCTCGCCGAAGGACTTCCCGGACGCCGGGTCCCGGCCCAGCAGCGCCTCGTCGACGTGCACGATCAACGGGACGGCGAGCGGGAACAACTGGGTGGCGTGCACGTCCTCCTGGCCCACGCCCAGCAGCACGGCGAGGTCCATGGCGGACCTCAGCCGCCCGGCGGCCGCGACGGCGGCCCGGCCCGCGCCGGACCCGTCGAGCAGGTGGGACCCGGCGTCGACCACCTTCCAGTACTGCTCCGGCCGGACGATGAGGTGCGTCAGCGACTTGCGCAGGGCCGTCCGGGTCGCGTCCGGCAGATCGGGCGGGAAAGCGTGCACCACGTGCTCGGCGAACTCCGCCGGCCGCTCCAGCGCCACGGCGGAGAGCGACGCGCGCAGGTGCGTCGAGGCCAGGAGCAGCGGGTCCGGTTCCGGCGTGCGTTCGAGGGCGGCCAGCAGGCCGGTGTATCCGCGCATCGCGGCGTCCTGGTCGTGGGCGAACGCCTGGTCGTCGGCGACGCTCTGCAGCCGCAGCGCCGCCGCGGTTATCCCGTACGCCGCCTCCGCGTGCCCGCCGTGGGCCAGGTCGAGGTAGCGCTCCAGCGCCCGCTCGGTCCGCCCGCCCGCCATGTCGAGCCGGCCGAGCCCCGCGATCGCGGCCTCGTGGGCGTCGTCGCAGTCCTCCTCCGCCAGTGCGGTGGTCAGTTCCGCGGCCGAGCCGGCGGGGCCGGTCAGCAGGTCGCGGCGGTGCAGAATCCCGGCGACCAGGTCGTCGACCGCCGCCCGGACGGGCTTGACGTGCTCGGCGCCCCCGACCAGGTCGAGCAGCCACGGCAGCTCGACGTCGCGGAGATAGCCCAGCGCGAAGACGCTGCGGGTCAGTGCGATGCCGTCGAGCACGTGCGCCCGGCCCTCGGCGATGTCGCCGCCCGCGCCCCGGGCGAGCAGCGCCTGCCCGAGGCCCCAGCGGATCGCGGCGTCGTCGGCGTCCTCGCCGACCGCCTTGCGGTACATGTCGATGGCCTTGTCGTGGTGGCCGGCGATGTAGCAGGCCTGCGCCACCAGGTAGGACCGCTGGGTCAGCACGGCCTGGTCGCGCCGGTCGCAGACCCGTTGCGCCGCTGCCCGGGCGGCCTCCCGCCGGCCGAGCAGGTGCTCGCAGACCGCGATGAGCATGTCGTGCAGCGCGGGGTCGCCGGGCGTGACGGCGTGCAGCAGCTCCAGCGCCTGCCCGGGCCGGCCCAGCGCCACCAGCAGCTGGGCCATCCGGTTGGCCAGCCACGGCTGCCCGGAGCGGAGCCCGTGCCCGTCGAGCAGTGCCAGGGCCTCCGCATACCGCTCCACCTCCATGAGGGCGAGCAGGTGCTGGTCGAAGACGAGCTCGTCGTCGTTGCCGTGGCCCAGGGCGCCGGCGCTGAGATCGAGGGCGGACCAGCGGTTGCCGAGCAGCCGGTACGCCTGCGCCAGCTGCGCGGCCACCCGGGCGCTGCCGGGGTCGGCGAGCAGCCCGCGCTCCAGCACCGCGGCCGCCTCCCACGACGGGCGCGGACGGTACAGGTCGCCGCTCCGCTCGTGCGCGATCAGCGCCATCGTCAGGTACGCCCACGGTGCGTCCCGGTCCGGCGGGCCCATCGCGTACGCGTGCCGCCACGCCTTCGCGGCCTGATCGAGCCGCCGGAGGTCGACGGTGCCGTCCTCGTGCACCGCCCGGATGCGCAGCACCTCGGCCCGTTCGTAGGCGTACCGCGGGTCCTGGGGCTGCAGGCCGTAGGCCTTGTCCAGGTAGGTCATGGCGCTCGTCTCGTCGCCGATCCACGCGTACCGCCGGCCGGCCTCCCAGAACGCCTCCGCGGCCTGGGGGTGGCGGTCCGGCCGCTTCTCCAGCGCCCGGCCCAGGTCGACGTACGCCTTGCGCTCGGGATACTCGCCCGCGCCCCGGATGCCCAGCCCGAGCGCCCGGCGGATGACCCGGGCCGCCGCCGGAGGATCGGTGTCGCGGACCCGCCGGCCGTACTTCCACAGCAGATTCGGCGGTACCGGCGCGAAGAGTTCGCCGGCGACGGCGCGGGCGTCGCCGGCCGCGACGGCGTCCTCGTACCACTCGTCGGCCCGGCTGAAGTGCTCGGAGCTCTCCGCGATGAGACCGCGCAACACATAGCCGGCCGGTTCGCCGGGCGCCAGGCGCAGGGCCAGGCGGCACTCCCGGGTCGCGCCGTGCGGGTCCTCGCTGGCGAGCAGGCACTCGCCGAGCGCGGTGTGCACCGCCGCCGCGGTCGGCGCCGGCACCCCCTCGGGCAGGGTGTCGATCAGCTTGAGGCCGAGGTCCTTGGCCCGCGGCGGGTCGCCGATGCCGCGGCTGACCGCCCGCAGCCGCATGCACCACGCCCGCAGCCGCGGCTCGGCCGGCAGCGCGTCGGCGAGCGCCGACTCGGTGAGCGTCTCCAGCGCGGGCAGGCTCGCGGCGAGGTTGCCGTCCCGCGCCGCGCGGGCCGAGGTGAACATGCGGCGGGCGAGGTCGCGATCGGCGAGCAGCTCGGGGGCCCGGCTGAGCTCCGTGCAGACGTCGAAACGGGCCGCGGTGAAGGCCTGGGCGTAGCCGCGCAGCCAGGCCGCGGCGGCCGCACCCGGCGGCGCCTGGAGGACGCCCAGCCGGAGCAGATCCCACCACGCGTGGCTGAACGGCTCCACCCGGGACCGGCGTTCCTGCCGCGCCCGCAGATCGGCCCGCAGCGCCTCGATCAGTTCCCGGCTCTGCTCCAGCTGCCCGGTGGCCTCCTCGATCGCCTGGCGGGCCTCCTCGTAACCGTCGGCGCGGCGCACCTGGGCCACCACGGACGCGACGATCCGGCGGGCCGGGCGCAACAGGTTCCGCGCGCCCAGCCGCTGCTCCGCGGCGTCCGCGATCTGCCGCAGGTCGTCGCGGTCGGGCGCGGCCGGCTGCTCAGCCATCACGCACCTCCAACTGGGCCTGGACGAGCTTGACCAGGGCCAGGAACACGCGGGCGAGATCGGCCCGGTACGCGTACGCCCGGGCCTGGCGGGACAGCCGCCGCTCGACGTCGGGCAGTTGCGGCGGCCACGGCTCGAGCTTGCGCAGGATCTGGCCGACGTCGCCGCGCGCCTGCACCGGCTCCTTGACGCCGTCGAGCTGCTGCAGCAGCCATTCGAGCGTCGACCGGGGCGGCGCCTGGGTCGTGGACACGCTGCTCGGGCCGGCGTCCGCGCCGGCCGCCGTGCCCTGCCGGATCAGGAGCTGGCTGTCGATGCTCTGCATGTAGAGCAGCGGCGAGCCGAAGCCCAGGTCGTCCTCGACCTGGGTGAACAGGTCGGAGCGGGCGTCCTGCACCGCCTCCTCGATGGTCTTGGTCCCGGCGAGCTCCTGGTAGAGCATCTTGACGAAGCGTCCCGCCGCGTTGCCGCTCAACGGGTACTGCATCGCCAGCACCGTCGGAATGCCGCAGCCGATGAGGTCCGGGGCGAGCCGCTCGAAGGTCACCTCGAAGTCCAGCGGGGACGGCTCGCACAGGTGCAGCACGACGAGCCGGACGCGGTCGGCCGGGACGAGCTTCTCGTTGTCCCGGAAGAGGTTCACCAGGACCTGCGGGCTGCGCCAGCGCGCCTCCACGCCGTCGTCGAGGTAGATCTGCATGGCATCGCCGCCGTCGCGGTTGCGTCGCCGCCGGCAGACCCCGACGATGTGCACCACGTGCGGGCAGTCGGCGCTGAGCATGGCGGCGGCCTTGTCCTCGCTCCACCGGTCGAGGATGTCGGAGTCGATCTTCGTGCTGTACTCGTCGGGCTGCCGCAGCGCGGTGAGCAGGTTGACCCGCTGCTCCCGGTAGGCGTCGCTGTCCGGCAGCGTGACCAGGAACCGGACCTTCAGCGGCGGCTCCTGCGGGACGGTGCGGACCCGGCCCCCGGGCAGCAGGCTGCGGCTGAGCACGAGGCGGTGCTCCTTGGCGAGGAACTCCCCGTCGGCGTACAGCAACTCCCAGGGAAACTGGGCCAGCTCCACCGCGCTGCCGTCGAAGCGGAGCAGCAGGCGCAGCTTCGCGCCGGTCGCGGCGGCGGATCTGCGGGCGACGTTGAAGCCCTCCCGCACCTGCCCGGTGAAGATCGTGGCGTACAGATGCTGGCCCAGCACGGTGGAGGTGTTGCGCACCGGCAGTTCCGCGTACTCGTCCTGCTCGCTGACCCGGATGAGGGCCGTCCACCGGTTCAGCCACATGCGGAGGACGTCGATGGTCGCGAGCAGCAGCCGGCGTTCCTCGTCGTCCTCCCGCACGGTCACCGGCTCGAAGCGGCGGTCCTTGAGCTCGGGGGTGTCGAGCGTGCCGCTGATGGTGGTACGGGTGACGTCGACGCGGTATTCGTAGTCCACTTCCATGTCATCCCTCGCTGCTCGCCGCCGGCAGCAGGACGGCGTCCCGGCTGTACAGGTAGATCACGGGTATGCCGGGCAGGCGCGCGTCGGTCTCGTAGAGAACCTCCAGCGACCGCCGGCCGGACTGCACCGCCTCGTCGAGCGGCAGCCCGGCGGCCAGGCCGGTGTAGAAGCCCTTGCTGAAGGCGATGGCCGTCCGGTTGGTGACCGCGTACTGCATGGCGACCACGCACTGCACGCCCCGGCGGATGAGCCGCGGCGCGATGCCGGCGAAGCTGGCGCCGTAGTCGGCCTGCGCACCCGCGCACGAGTGCAGGAACACCAGCCGGGGCAGCTCCTCCGCCTCGGCGAGCAGCTGGGCGAGCACCGCCTCGCCCACCCAGTCGGAGTGGCCGGTCTCGTCCACGAAGGCGACGCGGCCCTGCTCGGCGTCCTCGTCGTAGCGGCCGTGGCCGATGAAGTGGATCAGCTCCGGCCGCACCTTCGCGACGGTGTCCGCCAGCGACCCGCGGGTCGGCTGCCGGCACACGGTCACGTCGAGCGGAAGCCGCTCGGCGAGGTCGCCCAGCGTCGCCAGGACCGGCTCGGCGACGACCTCGCCGAGGTCGTCCGGCTGCGCGACGAGCACGAGCAGGCGTACCCGCCGGGCCGGCGCCATCGCCGCGCGGCCGGTCTCCATCGGGATGTACCGGGTCAGCATGCACCGGCGGTCGGTGGCGAGGAAGAACCCGTTGCGTCCCGCCCGGGTCGGCACGTACAGGTATTCCCAGGGCACCGCGGCGAGCTGGGCCAGCCCCTCACCGGGGAAGACCAGCTGCAGGCGCAGCCGGTCCTGCGGGCCCAGGGTGTTGAGCCGCTGCTCCACCCACGACCACAGGTCCTGGGGGAACAGCGTGCGATGCAGCAGGCTGCCGAAGGCACGGATCTCCGGCCGCCGCCATTCCCGGCCGCGCTCCCGCAGCCATCGCTCGAACACCCGGATCAGCTCCGCGTCGACGCCCCGGAACCCGATCGAGCCCGCCGGCCCCACCGCGCCGTCGTCGCGCCGGGTCGTCACCTCGCCGGTCGGCGACACGTTGATCTCGATCTCGGTTACCGTCATCGCGACCTCCTGCCACGAGATCAGCGGTCAGAGCGTGACCGCGGCGCCTTCGGCCCCCGCCCGGGGACACTCGGCCACGAACCCGTATTTCTCCAGCACCGACGGCTCGGACCACGGCGCCGTGCCGGCGGTGCGGTAGTTGAACACGATCCGGCCCCCGGACGGGCCGCTCACCAGCAGCCGGGCGATCGCGGCGCCGTCGGGATGGCCGAAGTACTTGCCGTCGGTCGAGACCCCGAAGATCCGCGCGCGGACCAGCTCGAGCACTTCCCGGGTGACGTTGTAGCGGCTGCCGTGGTGCGGCAGCTTGAACAGGTCGACGGCGAGGACGTCGAGGTCGCGCTCGGCGAGCAAGCGCTCGACGCCGGCCGCGAGGGTGTCGGGCGCGGAGTCGCCGGCCAGCAGGACACTGTGGCCGCCGTGCTCCGCCAGCAGCACGATGCTGCTGGCGTTCGCCGGCGAGGTGTCGGTCTCGGTCTGCGGCAGCGCGGCCAGCGCCGCGACGTCCAGGTCGCCGAGGTACGCGTCGAGCGGGGTGAGCCGCTGGTCCGTGGTCGGCACCGCCGCCGTGGAGCCGGGCGTGATGCCGGCCCGGCGGCACTCCCGCTCCCACACCCGGCGCAGCGCCCGCAGCTCGGCGTCGCCCGGCGCCAGCACCGTGAGCACCAGCCCGCCCGGCAGCTCCCGGCGCGGCAGCGGACCCTCCCGCTCCCGGCGCACCGGCCCGCCGTCGAAGCTGGTGTTCCAGGGCAGGTCCCGCGCCCGCAGGAGGGCGCTCACGATCTCACCCTGCGCCGGGCCGAGCAGGTCGTCCGGCGGCAGGTGCCGGTATCCGTTGAACCAGACCTCGCCGACCTCGACCGCGAGACCGGCGTCGTTGAGCAGCCGCAGCACGCCCTCGATGTGATCGGCGTCCACGTGCGTGACCACGAGCAGGTCGATGCGGCGCCGGTCCGCCGGGATGCGCGCCAGGCGCGCGGCGAGCGCCGGGTACGAGCGGGCGGGGCCCCCGTCGACGAGCACCCGGCGCGGCGAGTCCGGCGGGCCGTACTCGATCAGGATGCAGTCGCCGTGCCCGGCGGGAAGAAGCTCGATCTTCATCGGGACCGCCTTAGAACGCCCCCAGGCTACGTTGACGCAGGGTGGCCGCTAGTGGACTGTCCGCGAGTAGACATCCACGTGCTTGTCTGCTTGCCGACTGCACCGTGGCCGCCGGTGACGACAGTGACGACAGTGAGTCATGGCAGTCGTACCGCACTGTTCCGGTGACGGTTCCGGCGTCACGGATTGGATCAGCAACGTCAGCCGCACCCCGCCGGCCTCCGGAGCGGATCCCCGGCCGTGGCTGACGCCCATCGCGTCCGGCAACGACCGCCTGCTCACCTTCCTGCACGAGGCCACGCACAACTGGTGCTTCAACTCGGCCGTGGTCCACGCGCAGATGTACGTGGCCGGGCGCGCCGAACTCAACGCCATGGCGTACCTGGTGCTTCAGGACGACCCGGATCCGGTGCGGCGCGCCGCACCGGGCAAGGCGTCGCCCACGCTGATGCTGCAGTTGCTGGGCCAGGCGGCCCGCGCCACGGTCGGTGATCCGCGCCCGCGCCTCGGCCGCACGGTGCGGGCCGTACGGGATCAGCTCGGCCTGCACATCCACGACGACGTCCTCCGGCTGGAGGTCGTGAACGAGCTGTTCCGGCCGCTCGCCGAGGGCCTCGCCCTGTTCGCCGAGTACGACGCGGTGTCCCGCTTCGCCAGCCGGGCCTGGAGTCCCCTGCCGCTGGCGGTCGCGTGGAACTTCGGGGGCCGGGAGCGTTTCGCGGCGCAGGCGGAACGCGGCTTCATCGAGCCCTTCTCCACCACGATGATCGCCAGCCAGCTCCTCTACGACGCCCGCCTGAGCGAGCGCGCCGTCACCACCAAGGCCGCGCTGCTGAGGGCCCCCTTCCGCGGCACGGGCGGCGGCTACCTGCCCGGCTACCTCGCGGTCAAGAGCATGTGGCGCAACCTCTTCCGGCAGGAGGCGCGGCTGTACGGGGAGTCCGACATCGTGCTGACCTACGTGCGGAACTTCTTCTTCGAGGACCTGGAGCTGGCCGCCGAGCTCCTGGCGCCGCCGACCGACAACTGCGTCGTCAGCGCGAACCGGCTGCTCGGCCGCTTCAGCGCCCGGATGGCCGAGTTCTTCGACGCCACCCCGGCGGACCTGACCGCCTTCGAGGACGCCCTGGACGGCGCCGGTCCCGCCGAGTCGGCGGGCATGCTGCGCACGCCCGGCCGGCATCGCGAGGCGCGGAGGCTGATCCAGGAGCGGATCGACGACTTTCAGTCCAGCCCGGCCGCGCGGATCAGCGACTTCGCGCTCCACCACGCCGTCGACAGCCTGAACTCGCTGATGGCGCTCCGCCAGTTCGTGACCATCATGTCGGCCGACGTGGAGGTCGACGAGCGGGGGACGGTCACCTGGCAGGGCCACGAGGTCCTCACCGTCGACCCCGACGACCTGGTCCACCCGGGCGTGGGCGCGCACACCCTCGACATCCTGCTCGGCATGTCCGGCCAGCAGACGCTGAGCCGGGTCGCGGCGATCAGCCGCGGTGACGACCTGCACTCCGTCACCGTGGTCCTGGGGCTGCCGGACCAGAAGAAGGCGCTGCGCGACTCGCTGTCGGCGTCCTTCGCCGCCCGCGAGCAACGCGAATCGATGGCCCGCAACCTCCGGTTCACCGCGGACGCCATTGTCGCCGGGGACCGGGGCCTGCGGATGAACCGCGACCACGTCCGGGGGCACCTGAGACTGGTCGTCGACCGGCTCTATCAGGACATCGCGCTGCGATACAGCTCCGGACCCGACGCCATGGACCGGTGCGGCGAGCTGATGGCCGACGACGGGCTCCGGCCGCTGCTCGGCTCGGCCGAGACCCTGCGGCAGGCGGCGCTGCTCGGGCTGGCGGCCAGTCTGAACTCCTACCGCGACGAACTGGAGAACCAGTTCCGGCGGCGCGGGCTGGACCTGCCGGCCCTGCTGACGACGCTGAACCGGCGCTGGGAACAGCACGGGTTCCCGCCCCGGGTGCACGAGTCACCCGGCAAACGGGAAGTCCTGGTCCCCTTCCTCTGACCGGGCGGGCCGGGCGTCATCGCGGCGCCCGACCCCGCGTACCGGTTATGCACCGTCCTTATGGTCCGCTGTGCTGGCCGGTTCGGCCGGCTCGGCCAGGATCTGGACGTCCCACGGCCCGAGCCGCAGCTCCGCGCCGGCGTCCAGCCGCTCGCCGGTGAGCACGTTCCGGACGGCGGCCGGCAGCGTCACCGCCGCCGGATCCCAGGACCAGTTGTGCACGATGCGCACCCGGCGCCCGTCGGGTGCCGTGGCGCCGGCGGCCGTGACGCTTTCCGGCAGGTCCCGCCAGTCCCCGCCGCGGCGGGGGACCAGCCAGTCGAAGAGGGCCCGGGCGAACGGCTGGTTCGGCACGGTGCCGACATAGGTGATGCGCCCCCGGCCGTGCGGATGGGTGGTGGCGGCCGGCCACCGCCCGAAGTGGGGATGGGTGTACCCGGCGAGGATGTCGGCCCCGGCGGTCTCCAGCCCGTCGGCCCAGCGCCCGGCCGCCGCGTCCGGCGGCAGGACCAGCGGCGAGCCGGGCGCGGCGCGCACGGGCAGGGGCTGGACCAGGTTGCTGAACTCGTCGTATTCGACGCCTGCCGCCGCCGCGAGGCCCGCGGGCGCGGTCTGGGTTCGGGCGCGGGCCTGCTCGTCGGCATATCCGGTACGGGGTCCCAGCACCAGATGGCCACCGGCGGCCGCGTAGCCGACGAGCCAGCCGATCGTGGCGTCGTCGGCGAGGTACAGGCCGGGGACGACCAGGACGGGATGCCGCGCCGCGGTCTCGCCGGGGGAGTGCTCGACGAGCCGGCGGCTGTGCAGGATGCGCACGTTCAGCCCGGCGTCGAACGCCCCCCGGTAGAACGGGTCGAAGAGCCCCTGGTACGCGTGGTAGTCCGGGCCGCCGTCGGGCTGCGCCAGCGCCGGGTACTTCTGCATCAGCCACTTGCTTGGCGCCGAGTAGACCATCGCGATCTCGGCGTCCGGCGTCAGGCCGGCCACCAGGTCGCCGGCGGTCTCGAACTCGGCGCCCAGCCGTGCCAGCTCCCGGTAGGTGCGTCCGGGCCGGCCGCTGTGCGGCAGGATCCCGCCCCAGTAGGTCTCGGTGCCGAACGGCAGGGTGTTCCAGTGCCAGTACTCGATCATGCGGGCGCCCCGGGAGACCAGCGCCCAGGCGGCCTGGCGCCACTGCCCGTCGTAGGCGGGACGGCTGTCCCAGGGGAAGCCGATGTGCATCGCGTTGGTCTCGGTCACCAGGAACGGTTCCTGCCGGGAGGAGAACATGCGGTCGGCGCTCAGGTAGAGCGCCCAGGCCCCGGAGGTGGTCCAGTTCTGCGCCGCGGCGCGGCGATCCGGCAGTTCCAGCGCGTCCTGCATCGTGTAGTAGGGATTGCCCGCGGTGACGTCCAGCCGGTCGGTGAGCTGGTCGTCCTCCACCGCCGGCCGCTCGTAGGACAGGCAGGTCGTGACGAACTGCTCCGGCCGGGCGTACTGCCGGACGATGTCCGCCTGCCAGCCGATGAACTCCGTCGTCTGGTCGGCCTGGAACTGGCGCCACGCCACGTCGTACTGGGGCTGCAGGTTGCCGTCGGGGGTCCACAGGTCGGCCCAGGTGGACAGCCGGTGCGACCAGTAGACGAGCCCCCACTCGCGGTTCAGGTTCTCCACGTCGCCGTAGGTCTGCCGCAGGTGGTCGACGAAGCGCTGGAAGACGCCGTGGTTGTGCAGCAGTTCGTTGCCGGGTTCGTTGTCGACCTGGAAACCGATCACGGCGGGGTGGGACGCGTACCGGGCGACGATCTTGCGGATCACCCGGTCGGCGTGGAACCGGAACGCCGGGTGGGTGAAGTCGACCTCCTGGCGCGCGCCCCAGCCGATGCGCTCGCCGGTCCGGCGCTCCCCGGCGATCTCCGGGTAGAGCCGGGCCAGCCACGGCGGTACGGCGTACGTCGGCGTGCCGAGCACGACCGAGATTCCCCGCTCGTGGGCCGCGTCCAACACCGGCTGCAGCCAGTCGAGGTCGAACACGCCGTTCTCCGGTTCCCAGGTCGACCACACCGACTCGCCGACCCGGATGACCGAGAACCGCGCCTCGGCCATCAGATCGAGGTCTTCCTTCAGGCGGCCGGCCTGCTGGTACTCGTGGTAGTACGCGGCGCCGAACAGCACGCGCGGAGGCAACTGCTCCACCATGGACACACTCCCAGTGCTTGAGGTTCGAGAAGGTCGGGTGTTGCCGGCTACTCCTTGACACCGCCGGTGGTGAGACCGGACTGCCAGTAGCGCTGCAACAGCAGGAAGGCCGCGATCAGCGGAATCACCGACAGCAGGGAGCCGGTGACCACCAGGGCCAGCAGGTCGCCGGTCGACCCGCTGCCGCCCACCGACTGCGACGACCACGAGGCGAGCCCCACGGTGATCGGATACAGCGCCGGGTCGTTCAGCATGATCAGCGGGAGGAAGTAGTTGTTCCAGGTCGCGACCAGGGTGAACAGCAGGACGGTGACGAGCCCCGGCACCAGCGAGCGCAACGCGACCCGGAAGAAGATCCGGAACTCGCCCGCGCCGTCGATGCGCGCCGCCTCGATGATGCTGTCGGACACCGCGTCCTGCGCGTAGATGCGCATCAGGTAGAGCCCGAACGGGCTGACCAGCGAGGGCAGGATGATCGCCCAGGGCGTGTTCACCAGGCCCACCTTGCTGAACAGCAGGTACGTCGGGATGGCCAGCGCCGTGGTCGGCACCATGATGGAACCCAGCACCAGGGCGAAGAGGCCGTTGTTGCCCCGGAACCGGTACTTGGCGAAGCCGTAGCCGCCGAGGGCGCTCAGCAGCGCCGCGCCGCCGGCACTGACCAGCGAGTAGAGGATCGTGTTGAGCATCCACCGGGAGTAGACGCCGTCGTCGTAGGTGAACGTCTTGCCGATGTTGGAGAACAGCGACACGTCGCCGCTGAACCACAGCCCGAAGGTGGAGAAGAGATCGGCGGTGCTCTTCGTCGACGCGACGACGAGCCAGAACAGCGGCAACAGGAAGTAGATCAGCAGCGCCAGCATGCCCAGGGTGAGGAGATTGCTGCGCCGGGTGGTGCTCATCGCCGGCTCCTTCGGCTGGTCACGAACAGGACGGCGGACGAGGCGATGACGATGACGAGGCCGAGCAGGAAGGACACCGCGGCGGCGTAGTTCACCTCCTGGCCGGTGAAGGCCAGGGTGTAGGCGTACAGGTTGGGGGTGTAGGCGCTGTCGATGGCGTTCGGCGACAGGCGTTGCAGCAGGTTCGGCTCGGCGAAGAGCTGGAAGCTGCCGATCACCGAGAAGATCAGGCAGAGCAGCAGCGCGGGCCGCAGCGCCGGGATCTTGATGTGCCACGCGGTCCGCAGCGCGCTCGCGCCGTCGACCGCGGCCGCTTCGTAGAGCTCGGCGGGAACGGTACGCAGGGCGGCGTACAGAATGATCATGTTGTAGCCGGTGAATTCCCAGGTGACGATGTTGCCGATCGAGCCGAGGATGAGGCCCGAGCCGAGGAAGTCCGGCCCGGTGCCGCCGAGCTTCTCCGCCAGCTGCGCGAAGGGGCCGAAGTCCCGGCCGTAGAGGTAGCCCCACATCAGGGTGGCGACCACCGCCGGGACCGCGTAGGGCACGAAGATGCCGAGCCGGAACACCTTCGCGAAGCGCAGCTGCCCGCTGTCGATCGCCAGCGCCGCCAGCAGCGAGACCGCCAGCATGACCGGCACCTGGACCACGAAGAACTTCGCGACCCGGACGACGCCCGAGATCAGGCGCTCGTCGCCGAGCGCGCGGGTGTAGTTGTCGAAGCCGGCGAACACGGTGCCGCCGATGAGTTGCTCCCGGAAGAAGCTCAGGTAGGCCGCGTACGCCAGCGGCAGGATGAGGAGGGTGACGAAGATCAGGAGAAACGGTGCCACGAAGAGGTATCCGCTGTTGGCGTGGTTGACGCGACGGCGGCGAACCCCCGGCAGCCCGGGCGAGATGCTCACGGTACTGGCCCTTCTGCAGGACGGATGCGGGGTGCCGGCTCCCGGACCGGGCGGCCCGGGAGCCGCAGCGTCAGTTCGTTTCGACCTTGAAGCCCTGATTGCCGGCGTAGTCCGTGAGCCGTTTCTGCCATGCGTCGAGCGCGCCGCCGACGTCGCCCTTGTCGGCGAAGGACTTCCCGACGGTCTCGTCCCAGTCGTTGACCGCCTGGTCGAGGAACGGCGGCCACTGGAACTGGGTGTCGACGGTGGAACTGATCTCGGAGAAGACCTGGTTGACGGTCTGGCCGCCGTAGAAGGCGGGCTTCTCCCCGGTGAAGGAGGCGTCCGTCAGCAGGGCCTTGGTGGCGGGGAAGAGGAACTGCTCGGTCGCGAACATCTTCGTCGACGCCGGATCGGTGTTGAGGAACTCGGCGAACTTGGCGGCGGCGATGGGGTTCTTGGTGCCCGTCACGACCGCGCTGGTCGATCCGCCCCAGTTGCCGGAGGCCGGCTTGCTCGCGTCCCACTGCGGCAGCGGCGCCGCGCGCCACTTGCCCGAGGTGCTCGCGGCGCTGCCGGTGAGGAAGACGGGGCCCCACGCCGCCGTCAGCCAGGTGGCGTACTTGCCCCGGTTCAGGGACTGGTACCAGGCGTCGGTGAAGTCCGGGTCCGCCGAGACGGCGCCGCTCTTGATCAGTTTCTCCCAGTAGGCACCGACCTTCTTCGAGGCGGCGTCGTTGACGTTGATCTTCACCGACTCCGGCCCGGTGTTGGTGAAGGGCTTCGCGCCGGCCTGCCAGAGCATGCCCATCCAGACGCCGTTCTGGTTCGCCGCGAGGTTGGTCATGGCCACGCCGGGGTCGGCGGCGTGCAGCTTCTCGGCGGCGGCGGCGAACTCGTCCCAGGTCTTCGGCGGGGCGATCTGGTGCTTGTCGAAGATGTCCTGGCGGTAGAGCATGCCCATCGGGCCGGTGTCCTGGGGATAGGCCCAGACCTCACCGTTGGCGCCGGTGACCTGGCCCCACGTCCAGTCGACGAACTTGTCCTTGTAGGCGTCGGCGCCGTAGGCCCGCAGGTCGACGAGGCTCTTGGTGATGGAGAAGGTCGGGATGTACTGGAACTCGATCTGCGCCACGTCGGGCGCGCCGGTGCCGGCCTTGAGGGCGGTGCGCAGCTTGGTGTACTGCGGCTCGCCCTGCCCGGCGTTGACGACCTTCACCTTGATCGCCGGGTACTTCTGCTGGAACAGGTCGACCTCCTTCTGGATGTTCGGAACCCAGGTCCAGAAGGTCAGTTCGGTGGGGGTCTGCATGGCCTTGTCGATGTCGGCCTGCGAGGCCGCGGCCGGGGCGGTCGCCGCGGTGTCGGAGTCGCCGCCGCTGCATGCCGTGGCCAGGACCGTGGTGAGGGCGAGCGCGCCGGCCAGCAGAGCCCGTCTGCCGACCGTTTTTGGCTGTTGGTGGATCACGTGTATTCTCCTCGGTAGCTTCGTTAGCGGAGTTCCGCCATTGCAGTGGCGGGAACGAGCGGTTGTGCCAGAAATTGCGCAGGGTGGATGAGACCCCTGGGCTGTGTGGATGCCAGTGAGCCGGACTTTTGGTTACTGTGCTGCGGTTTCGGGTGGCGCGCGCGTCGACATGACCGTCGCCTCTGTTACTTCGCCGGCGCCGCGGTGGAGGATCTGACCACCAGTTGCGGTGTCGGCAGGTCGTCGCCGGGCTCCTCGTCGGCGGGGTTCTCGATCACGCGCACCAGCCGGGTGAGACCGTTTCTGGCCATGGTGTCGAATTCCTGCGCGACGGTGGTGAGCGACGGCACCAGGTAGGCAGCGCAGGGGATGTCGTCGAAGCCGACGACGCTGACGTCGCCGGGCGTGGACAGCCCGGCCTCGTGCAGGGCGCGGATCACCCCGATGGCCATGTCGTCGTTGCCGACGAACACGGCGGTCAGGTCGCGATCGCGCGCGAGTTCGTGCCCGGCGCGGTAGCCGGACTCGGGGGTCCAGTCGCCTTCCAGGTAGGGCCGCTCCTCGGCGCCGGCGATCTTCAGCGCCCGCCGCCAGCCGTCGACCCGCCCCCGGGCCGACCACCACCGCTGCGGGCCGGCCACGTGCCGAACCGTGCGATGCCCCAGGGAGAGCAGGTGCTCGGTTGCCACCGCCCCGGCGGCGGCGCTGTCCTCCTCCTCGCCGACGGTGATCAGCCGGGGCGCGTGCAGCCCGGGGAAGTGACCCAGGCTCAGCACGGGGACGTCGACGGTGAAGGCGACGTCGCCCATGTCGATCGGCTCGGAGATGACGATGCCGTCCACCCCCTGCTCCAGCAGCGCGTTGACGGCGGCGACCACCTCGGCCGGGTCGTCCTCGAAGGTGTTGGCCAGGCTCAGCGCGTAGCCGGTGCTGTGCGCGGCGCGCTCGAGGGCGACCAGCAGCGACGACGGCCCGTAGAGGGCGGAGCCGAGGGCCACCACGCCGATCCGTCGCGAACGGCCGGAGAGCAGCGTGCGGGCCGCGTTGTTGCGGCGGTAGCCGAGCTCGGCCGCCGCGTGCAGCACCCGCCGCCGCACGTCGTCCTTGACGTGCGGCTCATCGTTCATGACCCGGGAGACCGTCTTCTGCGAGACGCCGGCCAGGCGGGCCACGTCCGTGCTGCTGGCCCGGGCGGGGCGAGCGGGACGAGCTGGCGTGGCACCTGAAGACTCGGACATGACGCTCCCGGACTCTGGTTTGACTACGTAGTCTTTGACTACGTAGTCGGAGTCTCTACGCCGGCATTCCCCATGTCAAGGGCGGATGACGCGCCGGTTACGAACCTGATACCGGCGGCCTACCTGATTTTTGTCGCACCTCGCCGCTAGCCTTCGGGCGGTTCTCATGGGGAGGGGTGCATTCGGGTGGGCGATGTTCCGGCGATCGTGAAGCGAAACCGGTTTGTCCGACGTGGCAGTGTGGACGCCCCGCCGTTCGTGATCGACGCGAAGGGCGGCGCGGCGGCCGAGCGGCGGATGGCCGAGGAACGCGCCGCCGTGCTGGCGATCCTCGACGAGCCGGGGACGCCCGAGCAGTTCGCCGCGGCCGCCCGCGCCTGGCTCGACGACGATCCGGGCGCGACGCCCCTGGGCGCGGCGGCGGCCCTCGCGGCGCTGAGCGGCCGCGTTCAATATCCCGAGGACACCGCCGCCGTCCTCACGCCGTTCGCCGACGTCTGGCTCGCCCGCCACGGCCTGCTCTTCGCCGCCTGCGCCGCGGTCGAGCAGGCGCTGCTGGTCTGCCAGGAACGCGAACGCGTCGACCCGATGCATCGCGGTGACCTCTACCTCGCCACGGTCCCGCTGGACGCGGGCGGCTACCGCGGCCCGCAGCAGGAGATCCTGCTTCGGGTCCGGGCCGCGATCGCGGTGGCGACCGACGCCGAGTGTGCGGAGTTGGTCGAGGCGTTGCGGCCCTACCGCGACCGGCACTGGAGCGCGGCCGTGGTCACCTCCGTCCTGCTGCCGAGCGAGCGGGAGTGGGTCGAGCACGACGTGCGGGCGGTCCTCGCGAAGGGCGCCCCGCAGCAGCAGGTGGCGGTGCTGCTGCTGCTCGCGGCGGGCACGGCGGCGCAGGCGGAGGCGCTCGCGCCGTACCTCAGCTCCCAGATGTCACTGCTGACGCTCGGCCTTCTCACCACTGTCGCCGACGGGATCGGCCCGGGTGCGGCCGCCGCGCTGCTGATCTGGTTCGACGTCCAATACGCCTACGCCGACACCCAGAAGCGGCTGCTCTCGGTCCTGGTCGAGCTGGACGACGACGCCGTGGTCAAGGCGCTGCTCGACCGGCTCGACAAGAAGCACGTGCCCGCGGCGGTGCTCGACACGGCCGCGCGTTTCCCCGCCCGGGCGATGCGGCTCTTCGCCGAGGCCGGGGCGCCGCTGCTGCGCGCCCACGTGCTGGCTCATCCCGGCCTCGTGGCCGAGGTGCTGCCCGCGCTCGGTCCCGAGGCCGCGGAGCGGGTTCGCGGCCTGGCCTCTGCCGCGGCCGCCGTCTCGTACGCACCGCTCTCAGCCGTCCCGCCGGTCCTGGCGAGTCCGCCGTGGCGCCATCGGGCGAAGCCACCGAAGCCGGTCGTGATCGCGGGCCTGAGCTGCGACGACCCGGAGACCGTCGAGTGGCGCGCCGGCGAACGCGACCGGTGGCTCAACACTCCGGGCGACTGGGGGCAGCCCTGGGCGTCGTGGGAGACGATCGCCCGTGCCGTGGCGTCGGGTGAGAACGTGTGGTTCGCGCCGATGCTGTTCACCGGCGGCCCCGAGGAGATCGTCCGGCCGCTGCTGCCGACCTGGCAGCCGACCCAGGCGGCAGCCTCCGACGGATGGGTGAAGGTCGCCGCCGCGCGGTTCGGGCTCGACGCGCTGGCGCTCGTGCGGGGGGCGGCCGAGCGCTCGGCCGCGCTGACCGACACGCTGCTGCCGTACGCGTCACCGTCGATCGCCGTGTTCATGGCCGATCGCTACACGCGGGTGAAGAGCGCCCGGGCGGCGGCGCTGGCCTGGCTGCTGCGGCACGCGGAGTCCGCCGCCCGGGCGCTGGTCCCGGCCGCGCTCGGCAAGGCGGGGACGGCTCGGCGACAGGCGGAGGCGGCTTTGCTGGCCCTGCCCGCTGCCACGGTCCTCGCGGCGGCGTCCGCGTACGGTGCGGTGGCTTCCACGGCCATCTCCTCGCTGCTGGCCCGTGACCCGCTGACGCTGCTTCCCGCCCGGCTGCCGGCGAATCCGGCGTGGGCCGTGCCCGCGATGCTGCCGTCGGTGCGGCTGCGCGACGGCTCGGGGCCGTTGCCGCCCGCCGCTGTCGATGCGCTGATCACCATGCTGGCGATCTCCACCATGGACGACGCCTACGCGGGGATCGATCTCGTCGCCGCGGCCTGCGAGCCGGACGACCTGGCGGACTTCGCCTGGGGGCTGCTCGAGGCCTGGCAACTCGCCGGGGCGGAGGCCAAGCAGGGGTGGGTGCTCGACGCGCTGGCGCTGCTCGGCAACGATACGACGGTCCGGCGGCTCACGCCGTTGATCCTCGCGTGGCCGGGCGACGGCGGCCACCCGAAGGCGGCCGCCGGGGTCCGGGTGCTGGCGACGATCGGCAGCGACGTGGCGCTGATGCGGCTGTACGGCATCTCGCAGCGGGCCACGTTCAAGGCGCTCAAGACGGCGGCCCAGGAGAAGATCACCGAGGTGGCCGACTCGCTGGGGCTCACCGCGGAACAACTGGCCGACCGGCTCGTGCCCGACTTCGGGCTCGCCCCCGACGGTGGCATGACGCTCGACTACGGGTCGCGGCAGTTCCGGGTCGGCTTCGACGAGCAGCTCAAGCCTTACGTCTCGGATGCCGCCGGAAAGCGGCTCAAGGCGCTGCCGAAACCTTCGACTCCGCTCGCCGAGGACGCTCAGAAGCAGTTCGCCGCCCTGAAGAAGGAGGTGCGGACGGTCGCCGCCGATCAGGTGCGGCGGCTGGAGCAGGCCATGGTCACCGGCCGGCGGTGGACGCCGGAGGAGTTCGCCCAGTATTTCGCAGGGCATCCACTGCTGTGGCACATCGTGCGGAGGCTCGTCTGGACCGTGTCGAACGGCGATGCGTTCCGGGTGGCCGAGGACCGCAGCTACGCCGACGTCGCCGACGAGTCGTACACCCTGCCCGAGGAGGTCATGGTCGGCGTCGCACACCCGCTCGACCTCGGGGAGGCTCTGATCGCGTGGGGCGAGGTCTTCGCCGACTACGAGATCCTCCAGCCGTTTCCGCAGCTCACCCGCGAGACGTACGCGGCAACCGAGGAGAACCTCAAACGGTTCCTCGGTGCCGAGGTGCCCACCACGCGCGTGCTTGGCCTGGAACGGCGGGGCTGGCGGCGTGCGGCGCCACGGGACGCCGGGGTGCAGAGCCGGATCGAGCGGATCGTCGGCGACCTCACCGTCGTCGTCGACCTCGACCCGGGCATCGCCGTCGGCGATCCCGACGCGCTCGCCGACCAGAAACTGGAGGAGATCCACGTCCACGGCAGGTCGGGGCTCGACGACACCCAGGGCCGGCAGCCGTTCGCCGCGCTCGGCGCGGTCGCCGCCTCGGAGGTGATCCGGGATCTCACGATCATCTCCGAGCCCGCCGAGTCCGGCCGCTAGATGAGGCCGCTAGATGAGCCCGCCGAGTCCGGCCGCTAGATGAGGCCGCCGAGTCCGGCCGCTAGATGAGGCCGCTAGATGAGGCCGCGGGGTGATCCGGTGCGCTGGGAGGCTTGCGACCGCGCGCAACTACCGGGAGACGACGAAGACCGCGATGGCTACGCTTGGTCGACCGTGGCGGCGGGCTTGCCGCCCAGCAGCAGGCCGAGCAGGGCGCCGAATGCGCAGAGGCCGGCCGTGACCAGGAAGATCTCCCGGTATTCGGTCTGCAGGGCGGCCTTGACCGCCACCTCGTAGCCGGCGAGCCGGGCGCGGTATTCGGCCGGGTCGACGCCGAACGGCAGTGGGGTGTCGAGGGTCGCGGTCAGCTCCCGGAAGCGGTGCAGGCCCCACGCGGTGAGCGCCGCGACGCCGAGCAGCATGCCGACCATCCGGGACACGACCGCGGCGGCGGAGGCCACGCCGTGCCGATCGGGGGGCGTCACGCGCAGCACAGCCGCAGCGAGCGGCGCGATGACCAGGCCGAGTCCGAGGCCGGCTATGGCGAGGTCGGTGTCGAGGCGGGGCAGGATTCCGGCGTACCGTGCCGCTTGCACGTCGGCCGGCCAGTAGGCGATCAGCCCGTAGCCGCAAGCGGCCGTGAGCAGGCCGATCAGGGTGACCAGCCGCTCGCTCAGGCGGGCGAGCACCGCGCCACCGAGCACGGCGCCGATCGGGAGCGCGATCAGAAACCGGGTGAGCAGCAGCGTGCCGCCGAACGCGTCCTTGCTGAGCAGCGTCTGCGCGACCAACTGGACGTCGACGAGCGTCACCATCAGAGCAGCGCCGGTGCAGAAACTCGCACCGAGCGCGGCGAGAAAAGGCACCATGCGTACGCCCGCGGGATCGAAAAGTTTGGTCCGGGCCCGGCTTTCCCAGAAACCGAAAAGGACGAGGACGACGACGGCCGCGCCGAGGGTGGCAGGACCCCACGACGGCAGCACCGCGCGCTCGGGATCCGGGTTGTAGAGACCGACGACGAGCAGGGCCAGGCCGGCGGCGAGCAGGAGGCCGCCGAGCAGGTCGACGCCGGGTCGGTGCGGCCGGGCGGCGGTCTCCCGGGGCAGCGCGAACAGGACGGCGACGGCGGCCAGCGCGGCCAAGGGGATGTTGATCCAGAAGATGCCTCTCCAGCCGATCAGCGCGGCGACCGCACCGCCGTAGATCGGGCCGAGCACGCTGCCGAGTTCCTGCGCGGCGCCGACCGCGCCGAGGGCGACCGCGCGGCGATGCTGCGCTGTCCAGAGATCGCCGGCCAGGGCCATCGTCACCGGCAGCAGCGCGCCGCCGGCCAGCCCCTGCAGCCCGCGGCCGGCCACCAGCCAGTGGATCGACTCGCCCGAGCCGGCGGTCATGGCCGAACCCACGGCGAAGCCGGCCAGGCAGGCGACGATGACCGCGCGGCGGCCGAGCCGGTCGGAGAGCGAGCCGAGCAGCGGCATGCCGGCCACATACCCGAGCAGGTAGCCGGTCACGATCGGGGTGGCGCGCTCGAGCCGGTTGAGCGGGATGTGGAGGTCGCCGAGGATGTCCGTCAGGACGGTCACCACGACGTACGCGTCGAGGGCCGCCAGCAGGACGGTGGCGCCACCGACGCCGATCGCCAGGCGCCGCCGCGCCGCTGCCGGCGCGGCGGGGATGGTGCTAGGGCGCACTGATCTTCACCGGCGCGTCGAACTCCTTGAACGTCACCGTTGCCGTGCCACCAGACAGGGTGAAGGCCGCCTTGAGCAGGCGCTTGTCGGCGTCGGCGATCCACAGCTTGGCCGGGATGCTGCCGGTCACCCCGGGGATCAGCCCGGCCAGGTCGGTGCCGGTCGTGGTGACCGCGACGCGCCAGGCGTCCTTGCCGTCGACCGGCTCCGACGCCTCGGTGGTGGCGCCTGTCGCCGATCCGAGCACCTTGGCGATGCCACGGTCGGGGTCGAGAATGGCCGACGGGTCGTAGACGGTGGCCGCCAGCGTGAGCGGCAGCGTCTGGAATCCGCCGGTCGGGCCCTTCAGATGGATCTTGTCGCCGATGATCACGAACTCCAGCTCGACGGCCGTGCCGGCCTGGTCGACCTGCGCGGTGCCCTTCGCGTTGCCTTCCTTGGTCAGCGTGCCCTCGGCGCGGCGCAGGCTGAGCCCGGCGACCTCACCGTCGGCGGTGATCAGGAACTGCGCGGTCTTGATCTCGCGCATCGCCACCGCGGAGTCTTTCACCAGCGTGTCGCCGGCCGGCAGGGTTGCTGTCGGCGCCGTGCTTCCGCCGCTGCCGGCCTTGTCAGGAGTGCACGCGACCAGCGCGAACAGAACGGCGGACAACACGAGGGCGGGGCGAAGTCGGGACATACCGCGAATGCTAGACCGGCGCGCAAGCCGTGCCGCTTAACACGCTGGGCAGAAAGCGCGGCGTGGTCGGCGCTGCTTGATGTGCAGGCAATCCTTCTCGACCGCACGATGTATCCGCGGCGGCACCGGGGGGCCTGGTCAGCATCAGAACAGCAGGAGCGACACCGTGATCGACGTGATGTTCATGTCGACCGCCTCCTCCCATCCGCCAAAGGGCTGGTCAATCCCTGCGACGCCTTCGCGACAGCGCGGACGGGGACGACGGCTGCCGGAAGTCCGACGAGAACGGTCAACGTCCGCCCCGGCTGGGTCGATTACCCCCAGAAGGCGCAGTTGTGCTGCCGTGCGAAATCCGTGCTCTTGATGAGGGCCGACGCGTTCCCGGCGCGCAGGGCGAGCAGTTTCTGGGTGTCGTTGACCGCGGGCCACCGGGGTTGCCCGGCCACGGTGGGTCGGCCGTTCTTCACGAAGGCCCCCCAGTAGGCGATCATCTGCCGGGACAGTTGGCGTTCAGCGGCGTCGAAGGTGGGGGCGATGGGCGTGCCGGCGTCGAAGCTGGGCCACGTGTAGGGCAGCTCGGCGGTGTGGCTGGCTCCCCATTGGTAACCGGCTGGTTGCGGGCTGGGGCCGGGACCCGTGCGGTGATCGAACTCGTAGACGAACGTCGTCATCGCCTGAGCGAAGTCGTTCTCCAGATCGCGATAAGGGCAACCTCCCAGGCTGCCGAGTAACCCGTCGGTGAGGATCGCGCCGGTCAGGTAGGCGGCCGTGAACCGATTGGACGTGGCCGGCCAGGGATACCGGGCTTTGACGGCAGCAGCCTCAGCCGGGCTGGACAAGTTGTCATTCAGCCAGGCGTCATAGCCGGCCTCGTCCTGTCCCACCAGGTCGACGCTGAAGTAGCGGCCCTCATCCCGGTTGGAACCGATCAACAGCGGTACGTGTTTGACTTTGCCCTGCGCGACGGCTGCGCGTGGATCCAGCGGCAGCGTCGGTGTCCCGTTGACGGCGGAGGTCGGGGTACCCAGTGCGTCCCATCCGTCGAGCAGAATCCGCGGGCTGGCGGCCCGAAGGCACGCCAACTGCTGCGCGGGGACCACACACCCGACCTGGGTGGCGAGGGCGTCACCCCAGTAGTGCGCATCGCTCTGGGTTTCGGTGTCGCAGTACCCGCTCTGCATGATGGCTCCGGAGAACAGCCCGCTCGCCTTGGGCGAGGTCAGCAGCGCGCACACCGAGAATGCCCCGGAAGACTCTCCTCCGATGGTCACCCGGTCGGGGTCCCCGCCGAAAGCCGCGATGTTGCGGCGTACCCACGTCAAAGCCGCGAGCTGGTCCATGAGTCCGTAGTTCCCGGACTCTCCCTGCGCGGCGGTCAGTGCCGGCAACCCCAGCCAGCCCAGCACTCCCAGCCGATAGTTGATCGTGACAACGACAACGCCGGTCTGCTGCACGATCGTGGTGCCGTCGTGAAGACTGGAGCTGCCGTTGTTCAGCCCGCCCCCGTGAATGTAGACGTAGACCGGCAGACGGTCATTTGCCCTGGCTCTCGCGGGGCCCTGCACGTTGAGGAAAAGGCAGTCCTCGGTCAACGAGAGCTGGGCGTTGTCACGCAACGGCTGAGCGCACCGGTTGCCGTAGGCCGTAGCCGGCACGACCCCGGTCCACGGCGCCGGCGGCCGGGGCGGCTGCCACCGAAGCGGTCCCACCGGCGCGCTGGCGTAACGGATGCCCAGGTAGCTGTCGACTCTGTCTCGAGTCACCCCCTGAACCGCACCCTTGTCGGTGCGGACCACTGGGGACCCGGCCGTGGCTGCCCCCGCGGGCACCACCTCGGCCACGACGGCAGGGGGCAGAGCCAAAACGAGCGCCAGAGCGAAGATCGTGCCGCGACGTGACCTCATGGTGTCGGCCTTCTACAGGGGGACCGCAATGTCCGGCACAGGCGTCACGCGGACAGACCTGGCCTAGCGAAGAAATGCTCCTCGTATTCAGCGCGGTGGTCAAGAGCCGACGTGCGACCCCGGAAAGGCGCCCAAGTGGGATGTCGCGTAGCACGATCATTCTGAGGCCAGGACCGCCGCCGGTGATGTGACAAAAGAACCGCTTGTCTGAGAAAGTGCCGTAGTCGGCAGCCAGGCCCGCCCACGGGGAGGCCGACACGATGTACCGTCCTCTTGTGCGATATTCCGTATGGAACCCGTCGATGTTGGACGGCTTCGAGCGAGCGGGTCTCTCGAATCAGCAGCGAACGCTGGTTGAATACATTCTTCGGGCACTCGAGCCGGGCACCTTCCTCAGTGAACATGTCGTTTTTGCCAGGAGTGTGGCGCTCGCTCTCACGAGGGCTTATCACGTACTTGAAAGTCACGCCCTCAGCCATCAGCCAAGGCTCGGGTTGACCCGTACTGTGCTGGCGCGTGCGCTTGGAGAGATTGACAGTGCAGTTCCCGCATTTTCGGTTACGGGGATCGGTCGCTCAGTGATCGGCCAGGCAAAGCAAGCAGTCGCACGAGCAGTGACAGAGATGGCTAATCCCCAGATGTCTCCCGTGGATAAGGCTCATCGTGCAGGAGATATCTCAGCCGTCTCGATGACCCTTCCGTCCGCGGTTCATTCCATCGCCGAGGAGTTGTGGAACGGAGCCCCAGTTACACCGGACGCGGCTGCGCGAATAAGGGCCGAGGTGGCGGTACTCGTCGCACTATCGGGGCGCGACGGTCTTGCGCTTCAGGTCGATCTGATCCGCCTACTGAAGAGCGGCGCAAGCGACTTTGAATCCATTAGAGAAATTTTGTGGCCGCCTTCGCAGCAGTACCGAGTGACGACAGAAATATATAGCTGGGTCATCTCGCCGCGGCGAAGGCCCGGCACCCGGCGGCTGCCGCCGTTGGTGGCGAGGCCGGCCTGCTGACGGAGACGCGGATTAGCGACGGCTCAGGGCCTTCACCAGGCAGAAGATGAGCATCACCGGAGCCGCGAGGAAGGCGACCCACCGGAGGTACTCGCCTGGCAGAGCGGACGTTTCCGCGCAGCCTTGGATCAGCCACTCCGGCGTCCACCGCAGCGACGGCTCCACGATGAGATCCGGGACGAGCATTGGCGAGAATCCCGCGACGCCGCTCAGGATCGCGCTGAGCCAGACTCCCAGGCGGCCCAGGATGAGTGCTGCGACGATCGCCAAGAGGGCTACCGCCAGGAACAGCCGGCCGCCGAGAGCACCGACGGTCCGGCCTACCGCGGTGCCCGACGCCGTTCGATCTCCGTCTCCGATCGTGAATCGGGCCACGCCGAGCATCCAGAGCACGATCAGCGAGGTCGGCACGCCCCACACCGCGGCGCGCAGCCTGCTTCCGGACCCGGCAACCGTTGCGGGCGGCGTGTAGGGCGGCGGCCCATCCTCTGGCGGAGAGGAGACTCGCTGCGGTGGCACGGGCGGTGGCGCGACGTACCGCGGCCGGGCGGGCGGCGGCGGAGTTGGCGATGGCGGGTTGGGCGCCGTCGGGGGCGGCGTGGCGCCACCCTGTTCTTGCAGGCGGCGTGCCGCCTCGCGGATCTTGTTGAGATCCTCGTTGGGAGCCATGTCACTTCCTGATCGCCGGGACGTCCAAGGGGCCGGGTTGGGCGAGCCGCAGGGACGCGGCGTCGTGTGGGCTGAGGTTGCGCAGGATCTGGTCGTTCGTCGGCACCGTTGTCGTCGCCAGCGGGTCGCTTCGTGATTCGGGGTCGCCGCAGATCGGGCACTCGGGCTGCGGCTCCGCCGACAGCCAGGCGCTCTGGAAGGCATACTGGGCCGGGGTTGTCTGGAACAGCCGGGGGAAGAACTCGAAGCGGGGCACCATGCCGAAGACGATCAGGCTTTGATTGTTGTCGCGGGGTTCAGCCATGAAACTCGTGGTTGCGGCGTGGTCGTCCGGGGTGTGCAGCAGGGACAGGGCCACCTTCGTGCCGGCGGCGCTGACGAAGTGGATGTCCGGCAGCAGACCCGGCTCGGCTGCCAGGCGGCCGGTGCCGTAGTCGGTGGTGCGGCGGGTGGCCGGTGAGCGGTCGATCCGTGCGTTCCCGGTGCTGCACTGCCAGCACGGCCCGCCCGGATAGGTGGCTATGACCTCGCCGCCGGCGGCCAACGCGTAGAGCCCGATGAAGACCGCGGGCGTGCCGGCCCAGTAGGCGAGGTGATTGATCCGCTGCTGCGCGCGGTTGTCATCGGTCGCCGCGACCACCAGGTCGGTCGCGCGGACCACGCCGAGCAGTTCCGCCGG
>Ga0307516_10001223_pt1 | contig 35768 bp, 45 predicted proteins | sample 19_EM_MG_FD_203310 | JGI IMG/M metagenome (GOLD analysis project Ga0307516, IMG submission 203310) | Populus trichocarpa ectomycorrhiza microbial communities from riparian zone in the Pacific Northwest, United States - 19_EM | ecosystem: Host-associated > Plants > Roots > Unclassified | place... | reverse complement strand
GGGAAGGCGACCGTTGTTCCGCTCGCCCGTGAGGGAAAGCACTGAGTTGGTGCCGACCGTGAGGGAAGGCGACCGTTGTTCCGCTCGCCCGTGAGGGAAAGCACTGAGTTGGTGCCGACCGTGAGGGGAAGGCGACCGTTGTTCCGCTCGCCCGTGAGGGAAAGCACTGATGTTGGTGCCGACCGTAAGAGAAGGCGACCGTTGTTCCGCTCGCCCGTGAGGGAAAGCACTGAGTTGGTGCCGACCGTGAGAGAAGGCGACCGTTGTTCCGCTCGCCCGTGAGGGAAAGCACTGAGTTGGTGCCGACCGTGAGGGGGCGCCGTGTCAATACATAGCTTATTTGAATAACAAAAAATATGCTCGTATATAAGACGTTTTTATTTTTTAAAAAAAGTGGCTGTCTGTTCGCCGGAGAGTGACAGACGGGGAGCCGAGAAGGCCTTTGGTGACTCCATCGAACCTTTTGGACACAACACAAAAGGTACAACGGTTGGGGGTGAGGGGACACCGCCCAAGCACCGAGGCTGAAGGGTCTGGGGCTTCGAGGAAGGGGATCGAAGGTTGCGTGAAGAGGAAAGGAAGAGAGGAAAGGAAGTGCAGCTTTTATCCTCTTCCCTCACTTCCCCTACCTTTGCTCTACTCGGTGAGTCACCTCCTTCCTTACGAGGACTAAACCTAAAGCGTCGTCCACCATCTTTCGGAGTCCGTGGCGCCGTGAAAAGCCGTCTCTGACCTCGCACTGCACACGCAGGCAAGTAGTCAACCAGTCTATGTATTCTTAAGACAGGCATCCACCAACTGGGGACATCCAAGTAGCTAGTCAACGGAGGTCTCGGTTTCACCGGGCGAGCTGCCGTCGAAGACCAGTCAAATTGGGCGTATCTGATATCATACAGCACACCCCCACGACGGATCCGATGTACTTAACAGGAAAGTGTAATTCAGCGGAGTTTGCGGCTGGAAGCGTCCGGATGATGCCCCCCCGCTTCTTGGATCCAGAACCAAGTCCAATTCGCTGGTGGGGAGGGGGTTTGGAAACCTTGTCGCGCTGATGTGACATAACCATGCGGAAAATTTGAGTCCCGACGCAAGAAAGATCAAATAGGGGGAGATCCGTCTCGTCTGCTTCACCAGTTCCGGCCGCCAGACCAGGCCAGAGTCATTCCGATTTGCGGCCCGGCAGACAGAGACGTGCGGGGTGTGTATGTATGTAGAGTATATAGCCTGCAGAGGGAGTAGAATGTAGATAGTATCGGGGTGGAGGATCGGGGGCGCATCGCCCGCTATCGTCGTGCCGTAGGATACGCCTAGTCTATGTAGAGTACAGCAGACAATCGCCGCCGCTCACTGGCCCCAGTGCTCGAGCCCTTTTCTGTGCTGCATATGTACTTATCTTGGAGAAAAATCCCGCTCCAAGACCAGCCCCCCGCCTCCTGACGCTTGGCAATCCAAACCAAAATCTGCATTCTGTCGAACGGGGAGGTATCCGCAGGTGCTGGATGTGATGGCGGACAATCAAGATGTGACGACTTGCCTCGCGGTTTGGCATGCCCAAAATCCTCGCCGGTCTTTCCGCCATGTCCAAGCATACATACTCTCTCTACATAGAACATCCCAAGAACAGGCGGCCAGCAGCAGTGCAGGTGCAGACTGGGAATCCGCAATTTTGAAACATAATTAATACGTATGTATGATATACTCCCCCAGGAGTGTGTCGGGAATGCGGGATGCGAGTGAGTCGCCGATGACAGGACTACCTTAGGTAAGTGCGGTCAGTCCTCCTGTGAGGACACCCGAATTCCTAAAGCACCCTTTGTTGAGTGCTGTGCTCGCTGACAAACAAAGTCTTCACCAACGTTGGTAGATACCCGTTCCTTGCAAATGCCCACATTCTTCGGTGCTGCTGCGATACCGCAGCTCTGAAACGAACAAACCGTACGGTAAGTACCTACGTACATACGTGCTCACTCTTCCCGTCAAACTCTTCCATCCAGTCGAAAAGGTACTCACGCAAAGTGGGGATAAAGGGGCCCCGCGCCGTCCCTCTTGCTCTTCACGCAGCAATCGACATCTTCTCCTCATCCTCCTCCCACCGGCGGGACTCAAACCGTCGATGCCTCCTTCGTTGCGTCCGGAAAGCGTCAACGGTCCCCGCCAGCCGTCTCCCTATCCTTCCACAGCAATGCTATGGTTGCTCTGACTACCAGAGAGCAATAATAAGATGTACCAATTTGGTGCACAGCCTTCACCAGCCGCGCCGTCACGGCCCCAGTTGGTGGAGCGAACTGTGGAACAACGTTCGAGATGAACGTTTTTAAAGCCAAATCTGGTTTGTTTTTTCTTTCCGGTTTCCTACCAGAGTTCGTAGTCGGTCGCAGTTCACCGAATCGCCGCTGTCCGCGTCAGCTCTCGCCGGTAACATCACATACCAAACCAAACCAACGTACCGACCAACCAACCTACCTATCTACCTCCTAGGTCATTTCCTTTCTTTTCTCTTTCTCTCGGTTCTCTCCCAAGCCTGCGGTCGGCAGCGAATGGAAGCTGCTTGAAAGTTGAAAGTCTGTGGTGGGGCCGGTGGAGTGGGATTATGTTTCGGGGCGGGAGGAAACAGTGTGCGATAGGATACCCGATGCCGACGGTTCAATTGCGGGCTCTGCCTGTCGTGCAATCTGTTGCCTCCGCCGTGTGCCCGTGATCATGATCGTGATGTCGCGTTTCGCGAGACAGAAAGAAAGAGAGAAAGAGAGCCTCGCCGCGCCTCCGCGTTTCATACCTGGCGCACCGGATGCGACAAAAGCCGCCCATCGGACCCGGCGTGTAAATATGGCAAGTAAAGGCGGAGAAAATCACTCCATGTTTTTCGTATGAATTACCGCCAGCCAGCACCAGCAGCAAGCCCGCAGAGTCATACGAAGCTAGAAATCCATACCACCGACGACCCATTCCGCCGTCCTGCGGTCCGCGGTCCGCGGATCCGACTCCGCAAACGGCGGATATCCGCGAGCACCACAGCCGTGGCTGCTCCGTCTTCAGGAACAGATACAGCACGTTGTACTGCCGACACTGCAGAACGCAATGCACTAGTTAGTACATGGGTGCCAGTGGCCAACCAGCGCCCAGCGGCCCCCGTCGTCCGTGAAGAATACATACTGTTTCCCGCTCCCGTGTAACCGCGCGGGTAGTGGGCTACGGTTCCTCGACCGGCCGCGGCCCGCCTGACGCACGCCCAAGGTTCCAACCATCTAGATGAATGCACATGCCTACTCTGCACGACTCCATGTCCGCGACTCCCCGGTGACGAAATGAAACACGAGCCAGGCCATCTCGGAAGGTGTCGTGCCGCGCGCCGTACACCACAGCTGCGCGCGTGGGCCAGCGTCGGTGCCTGACAGGCGAGGGATCAGTCGGCTATGTGCAGAGGTACGGCCCGCACAATCGCGGCTGTGCTGAAATTCGAGTGGCGGCGGGTGGAGGATCTCCGCACACTTGCAATGCTGTTGCGCATTCTGCTTGGGAACATAGGACGGTCAGTCCTGTACAGTGGAGCCGCCCCCATTCCACACCGTTCCGTGATTCACGGTACACAGTCGGCTCGCCAGAGCCAGAACCTGGAGGTCCCGGACTCCTGGACTAGCTTCTGCGCGGCACTGGCAAGAATAGCTGCGGGGGGTTAGTTATACTGCCACGGATATCTCGGCAATAAAACATGCTCCTAGCCGCAGGCCATCGCCACATACACATACACACACATGCCCATTCATTCCTTCGTCACATCGCATCCAGCATTTCAGCATCTGCCGCACTATAGCGAGTGCATTGATCCGCAAGCGCCGCGCGCGCACGGAGGAGCGCGTCACCGCAGAGCACTCGGTGCAGCCACACCGTGGGGAAATCTATTTCCTGGACTTATAACCCATGAGGGAGATGCGAGGTGCAGAACCTTTCCCCCCATATCACTGAGTCACACTTAGCCGCACCGATCGCCATAAAAGAGCGCCGACGATGCGCCACCAACCGAACTGCTACTACTGCACGCTCTCAGCGACGCCCTCCGGCAGCGTCCGCGACGTGCGTGTCGCGCACTTCGCCGCGTCGCGGCTGTCACACCCGGACCGACTCCCGGCGGCGGCGGCGGAGACCGCCGAGTACGAGTGCGCCAAGATCTTCCACGACGTGGCGCTGCACTACATGATGGGCTGGTGGTGGCGGTGGAGGACCGACGCACAGCGGATGGTCTACGAGGCGTATCTGTGTCTCAGCGACCCCGAGAACAGGAGGGAGTACGAAGGCAGGTGTGGGTTCGACGGCGTCAAGGGTGTGGCGTGGGATCTGGGTGAGTACCTACTTACCTACTTTGTCGGCTCGTTCGTCGGCAGAGGTGCTGATCAGCACGCGGTAGAACACGAACGCGCTAAGTACGCTGAACGGATGGAGGCTGCCGCGCAGAAGAGGGGCAGGAAGGCAAGGGGAGATGTCAGAAATAGGGCCATGGGGGAACAGGGAGTGTTGGAGGCCAGAGTGGCTGAGGAGTCTCCGTCGACGAGGGCCGAGGAGACGGATGAAAGGGAGGAACAGAGACAGCAGCGAGAGGCTGTGGAGATAGGGAAGAGGGAGGAAGAAATGAGGGTAAAGAAGCAGCAAGCGACAGAGAATGTAAGTGTGAAGGTGGAAGAAGAATTGACGGAGGAGGCGAGGAGGAAAGAGCAGGAGGAATTGGGCCGGTTGGGTCGGTTTTTTTCCGAGTCCCAGAGGGTCTCGACGGCAGCCGAACCGCAAGAGAGGGAGGGGGGGATTTTCAAGAAAGAAGAGGACACAAGTGGCGACGGAGACGACGGCGAGGATACAGACGAGGACGGAGGTGGAGATACAGATGGAGATGAAGATACGGACGAAGATTACTCGGACGAAGATACAGGCGACGAATACGACGAAGGCGACGACGAACATACAGGCGGTGATGATGAAGAGGCGACGAACGAGCAGGAAAGAATGGAGAAAGCGGCCCTGCGGATGCGGGGGTGGAGGGCGGCCGAGGGCGCAGAGCAGGCACGCGCAGCACTGGCCGAGCATGACCGCCGGGAGCTGATTAAGGCGGAGAAAGAACGGCAGCGGGAGAGAGAGAAGAAGAAGAGGGAGCGGGAGCAACAGGTGATTACACCATTCCGTTCCGACCTCCTCAGCACCAAACACAAGAACCGATCCCGACGCCAGTGTCCGCCAAACACCTCGAGCAACATCAGGTGGTCGGCCGAAGAGGTCGAATACATGCAATCCCAGAGGGCCGCGGGGCTCTCCTGGTATCAGGTCGCCGTCAAGGTGAACTGCAAGTTCGGCACCAGCCGCTCCGTCCGCGCTTGTTCGTCCAAGCACTACAAGTCTTGAGGTAAGCCCCTCTTTCCTCTCGCTCCCCAGTCTCGATATCTGATCGCAGACGAAACACCAGGCTTGCGTGCACGCCGAATCAACGTTCCCGAGCTGGCTCAGCTTGTTGGCTTAGGGGGGGTTCGGGGGAATGACTTTGAGTATCTGGGCTTTGCTTTGATAGAGAGTTTACGCTTTGCATCTGCACCAGATGCAATTCAACACCCATGCAACACAAAGAATTACATAGGTACTATAGTATCGCCATGCCCATTGTTCGGAAAATCTTACTTGGAAACACGAAAAAAGAAAACGAGGGCGCCCACCAAGGACGACAATAGATACCCTCCAAGTGAAAATTGGAGATCCTACTTCCGGTAAACATTTGTGCACGCTGAGTTCAGCACCGCATTGGAGCACTAGCTTGCTCTCTGCACGACGTGCTAACCTTTTTTTTCCAGCGGGCTGGACAGAATTCTCCACGTGCTATCTTCAACGGGCGCGTCCGCGGAGCTTCTGCGGATCTTCCGATGAAGTGACATTGCGGAAACTCTTCAGACGACTTCTTATACGATGACCAAGCAAAAATATCGACGTATCTATGATAAATATCTCACGCTCAGACATCCCGTCTTGTACGCTTATCACCGTCCTGGTGCGTATGCGCGATCAATTCACTCCCAATTATCTTTACTGCGGGATTGGGTTAGATACGTCGCACTACGAGTCATTGATTCAATGACGCGATCGTTCCGCCCCCATAGAGACCGTAGCGTCTTCCGTTAGCCACCATCCATCACTCTTACGTCATGACGTTCACACACACGAGACCGGCCTCGTCACGACCGCATAACGCAAACGAAAGGAGGAAGCGTCGACAATCACAATGACCTCACCGCCGCTCGAGGGCAGGATAAATACCAGCCTCGATCTCCCACCGACTCCCTTCTCCCCCATCCAGTCCCATCACACCACACCGAAGCTTCCCGCAAGAAAGTGATGCCCCGTATCCTACAAGCGCTCATCGCCAACGCCACCACACGCACATTCTCGACCGCCCCACTCACCGCGATGCCCAACCTCGGAAACGTGATCGGGGGCCACAAGGCCAACCTGAACAACCCCAACACCTCGGAGGAGGCCAAGCAGCACTCCAAGGAGGTGCTCGACCGCGAGTTTGACGGCGGTGACACCCAGAAGTACTCCGAAGCCGGCTCGCACACCGGAAATCCCAATCCGAGGAACGTCGAGGGCGGCCTCAAGGTGCGTTGATACGCCGTGCCCCCTTCAGTACTAGTAACTTAGCTAACCGCCCCGCAGGCCAGTCTCAACAACCCCAACACCAAGCCCGAGACTAAGGAGCGTGTCAAGGAGAGGTTGGACAAGGAGGAGTTCTAGTCTGCCGTGTGCACATAGCCATGTACAATGATTGGATTGGGAAAGTAATTAGTGGGTGGAAATGTTATTCTGATTTGGCTTCGATTGCCGTCTACTGTGATGTGAACAACCATGGTTCGGATTTTTGCTCTTCCGTATGTACTTTCGATCATGGAAGATCACATCGTACTCTACGCTCGCACCAGAGCAGTCCCATCTGGTGCTCCCGCTTGGTCGCCCCCCACCATCACCAGTGTAAACGCAGCGTTTAGCAAAGGCAGATCTGATCGGCTCAGTCCGGCCTCCTACCTGAGAGCGTAACAAGTGCCTACTTCTTGGGGCAACAATTCGTATCAGTGACAACGATCACATGTATATGGAGACGAACCCGACGGAACAATACTAGAGCACTTTACGCCTGCTCCCTGGGCTCCTTCAAGACTCGGCTCTGGAGACAGATCCAATATCGCGGACTACCCAGCCCAGGATCAAGTGCTGGCTCGTGCTGCGGTCTCCCAGCTGCAAGATGTCTTTCGTTGACGGCGCACATGTATATCTATCCGCACAGGTCAGCTGCATGCACGGGTGCAAAGAAAAAGACAGGAGCTTACCTTTCGTTTTTTTTTCTTCCTCCGATGCAAACCGAAATCCCACAAACCGGCCGCCAACAGCCGATTGATCCGCTCTGGGTGGTCAGCGACCCCCACCACAATCGGAGCTAGACGGAGTCCGGTATTCTAGTGTCTATGCAATGGAGCTGTGTGGAGAATCGAGACGCGGGAAAAGCTACACGAGTGCTTGGGTGGCGGGCGCTGCGGCCGTTCATTGGCTGGGTGCGGAAGTATTGACGTCACAGCGTGTGGAGGAAGGAATATATCAATTGCACTTTACGGCCGGGGGCTGGGAAGGGTGCGTGCATGTGGAGCCATCACTTCCGTTCTGTTTTTCGTGGTCGTCATCACCCCGAGCACGCATCGCTGATGTGGGTGATGCGTCATAGCTGCCCGGCAAGCCACTGAGGTGATTGCGACGTCACAGTGATCCATTAATTCTGTGAGCCGTCGGTCGAAGCACCCCAGTGTCTATATAAGGCCACCACTTCGCCCTCCCTCATCCTCTCGTTCCGACATATCTACTCGATCTTGCATTCAATCTTAGCACAACACTACACCACAAAACCCACACTGCAATCCCGCACAACCACCGCAATGGACACTTCCGACTCCACCAACCAGCGCGCCACTGGTAACGTCATCGGTTCGACCCTTCACTCCTCCATCTGCCCCTCCCTATCCATTAACACAGGCGGCCACAGGCGGCCACAAGGCCACGATTTCGAACCCGAACACCTCCGGGGAAGCCAAGGAGCACTCGCGCAAGGTGCTCAAGCAGCTCGGCTCCGAGACCAAGTCTTCGGCTGGCAGCAGCAGCAGCAGCAGCGGCGAGAAAGACAAGGGCAACGTCATCCGTGCGTGTCTTCCCCCCCTTATCCCAACCCCACCGGTGGAGGTGGGATTGATGGCTGACGACGATTGTGTACCGTATAGGCGGCTACAAGGCTGCTCTTAGCAACGCTAGCGTCAGCGACGAGGCCAAGCAGCGCGCCGAGCAGAAACTGGAGGAGATGGGATCTAAGTAGACGCGCTTCCGTTTCGGCACTCTGGTGTCGGGTTCTGGCATTAGCTAGTGACGGTGATGCGGGTGAAATGGACTAAATTTGCGTGATTCGAAGCTGTCCAAGCGTGTGACCCGAACCAATACCGTGTAGAGCTGTGGGAGCAGGCCAATGCATCGTGGCTCGTCCGCAGCTGGTGCCGCTGCTCGGCGCGAGCAATCTTGGGGGCAATCCCAGGTGCCAGGGCCCCCACCATCGCCATGTATACCCAACCCAGCAATTGCGTCGGTCCGTACGAGTGACGTTCCGTGCAGTAGATTACGATCCGCTGCCCACCAGTAGCGAGTGCAACCATCTCCGCCCCCGCCATCACGCTCCGTAGCGGTGCGGGTCCGGGCCAGGGGAAGGGATAGAACTGGATGGTGCGTCTCAAGCAAAAGGGGATTCCGAACGATGAGCCCGGACATAAACAGCAGCTTGCGGCCGTTTGTTCCAGTCCACAGAAGCGCTAACAAATGCAGCACGGCACAGCGGATTCGGGACTCAGTTCTTTCGCACCACCGCCGAATCCCGTCGTCCCTCTAGCTTCCGACCACTGTCGATATATGCCCCACAACCGCCAGCGGCGAGTAGTGGCGCCGACAGGTACGTGTCTATTCCCCCCCGGTGGGATCAGGCCACAGTGCATGGTTGTAGTGTAATTGAAAATCCGAAGGATTTTTCTAGAAGAACACTTTTTTTAATTCACTATTCGCATGCGACCTACCTGGATCGTGGCGAAAACAAACTGTCCACAGTCCGCGCGAAGACGGCCCGCTGCAAGCTCTCCTTTGCCCTCCGCCCAGGCCTGGCCCGAGAGTGATAGAGCGCACTAAGGAGGTTACAAAAGAAATGGCAAACGAGAAGACAAAGGGAATCAGCTCCCAGTCTCCTTACTCCTCTTCCCTATGCTGCCTCTCCCGGGGTTCACACTTCGACACCTCACTCTATGCGTCTTCCTTAGCCAGGGCTGGGGCTCGCCTCCCCACGTCTGTGGTGGAGAGGAAGTCCAGAACCGCCTGGCTGCACCTCGCATCGGCGAGGAGGTCCTAGATCTTGAACTGGTCCTTGCCTCTCCCTGTCTCCCTCCACACCTCTGCCCACAGGATTATCTGCTGGCGTTTCGAGTGCGAGCAGCACTTAAGGAGATGTTCCCGCGTCTGGGTCCTGTACGGGGGCACCACCAGCACTTGGCCGTGGGCTGGTTCCCCGTCCACTTCAGGTATTGGCCAATTAGATAGTGGCCCGTCTTCAGCTGGTAGAACCTCGAGGCGAGCCTCTTGGAGCTGCCCGCCACTGTCCCATCCGGCTGCTGCTTGGTCGGCAGCTTATACTTCCTGCCGGTCACCCAGCCCGCAGCCCAACGTTTGGCTTCAACCCACTTCTTTCCTGAAATCTTACGTTTGAGATGCGCAAGGGACCTGGGTAGGTGCATCTGCCGTGTGCTATACCGATCTGAGAACCGCGTCCACTCCACCCTCACGAGCGCCAGGCTCTTCCGCCACAAAATCGGCCTCATTCGTCAGCTTTCTCATTTCCTGGCACACCCATTGTGCGCGGGGCACCATTGAATCCCAATGCTAACTTTCCGCAGTGTCGTGATGTGCTTCCTAGCCCGTATAGCGTATATCTGGACGGGGGCAGGGTCGCCTGAGGCCGTACGCCTTATAGCGGCCTGGGCATCCGTGAAGATCGTGACTCTCTTTGTGATCATCTGTCGCCTTGTAGCGGTTTCCAACGCCCTGGAAAGCGCAGCACACCCCGCACCATAGGCCTCCTGGTTATATAACCCATGGGGGTTTTGATGCCCACCCAGGGTTGAGCGTTTTTCCGCACGAGCGAATACCCAAATGCACCACTGTCAAGTCGCTACCCATCCGTAAATACGGTGAACTCGAGCCGCGGACGCTCTGCCTCCGCCTCGTCCTCGCCCTCGTCCTCTTGTAGCAAGTCAGCATCCATGGCCTCCGGCTTTCTAGAAGAATACCGGGGTGAATACCACGATTCACCCGTCCGCAATCGAGTGACAATCCATGTCCCATACACCTTTTTGCGCCAACCGCGCCCACCAGAACTCGTCAAGTCCTACGCGAGCTTGCTCTGCTTACAGTGTGCGCGCATGGACCTACTATCTAGCCAGCCCTGCCTTGCGTAGCCGCTATGCCACTGGCGGTGTGCGGGGCATCACTGGCTACACTCTCCCTTTGCGGTATGGGGTGGTAGCGCTGGATGGAGAATATTCCAGTATGCAGATAGCATGTAGACGGACTCGTCACTGTCGTGCAAACGAACTTCCCTCCCTTCCGCCCGCCGCCCGCCGCAAGCGCAACACAACAAGTCCTTCAGATTCAGCTAAGAAGTAAAGGCTATCGTGTCCCCCTCTCCCCATCCTCCCCCCCACGCAAGCAAGGCAAGTCTTCTCCGTACCAGTAAAGACCGGAAAAAAACTCCCCCCCCCCCTCCTCCTCGTCCTCCCACAGATGCACACACGCACACACATTGATACAAAAAATAAAAGGGAAAAATGACAATGACAATCCCGCCCCCAGGACGCCTATTGTCATGGACTCGCGGACAGAAGTTCAACCGAATGACTCCATCCACGCCCGTCCACCCCCTTCTTCTTTGCTACCGCGAGCTCCCTTCAAGGCTTTTCGGTTTTCATCTTTTTTTTTCTTGTTGGCCGTATGCGAGGAACCGAATTGGTCCCAGAGAATAGTGGCCCGTCGCCCGCAGGCTGAGCCAACCACTGATGATGACGATGCAAACGAAAATAAAAAGAGAGAGATTAAACAGGGAACAAGAGGAGTGGAGAACCAATATGAACAGAAGAACAAAAAGTGGTGCCGAGAGAGGGACTGCGTCTGTTGAAGACGAAATGCGATGAAACAGCGCAGAAGAGCCAAACAGAAACAGTACTAAAAAATGGTATATAGAGGAAGGAAGGAAGGCGAGGGGAAACAATCGGGATACAAAGGACACATAAAAAACGCCGATAGATCGAGCACCCACCCGATAGTTGTAGCTTCCAAAGGAAGCTGAACCCCCTCAAAACAAACAGACCACACGCCCAACCACTGTATGCAAGCAAGAGACGGAAGAAATAGGAAACAGCCCCACCGATGTATCGTAAAAGTCCCAGTGCAGGGGGAGAAAAAAAAGGGAAAAAAACATTCAAACGACGAACCAACCCAGAGTTCAAAAAAAAACCAAAACGCCACGTGTGCTTCAAACAGAACTGAGCTTGACCAATGCCTCTACCGCCTCTCTCTCTTCCCTTACCCGCTTATGCTCCGCGGTTTCGATGATGGTCGCCTTGTGCCGGTGGGCGACGAATCCGGACGCCGGTGATTGGGCGTAGCTGTCCCAGCCGTCCGAGGTTATAGGCGATCCCCTTTGTCGCCGCAAAGCTGCCGCCCCCATCTGTGCCCAGTCCTCCTCGTCGGTCATGTCGTCGTCCTCCGAGGAGTCGGCCGAGACGGACATCGCGTCGGCCATATCGACGTCTTCGTTGTGGGGCCCCTCCTCCTCCGACTGATGGAATATCCCGGACTCCGTATAGCTTCCCGCCTGGACTATGCCCGATGAATCCGTGGGGGAAGAAGCCGACAGTGGTGGCGAGTTCGGCGCAGCAGGGCGCTCCCGCGGCGGGTCGCCCTTCCTCCGCGCGTCCCACCGGCCCCAACCAATCTTCTCGAATATCACATCCCCATCGACGCCTCCGACCTCCCCCATCACGCCACTGGCGCCTCCCTTCCCCTCCAGCGCGCCAACCACGATCCTGCGCTGCTTCGCCGGCGGTATCGTGCTGAATCCCGGCAACGAGGCGATCAGGTAGGAGGTGATGTGGCGGATTGCCAGGGGGCCGTGCTGCAGCAAGATGCCCGGTAGGTGGTGCTTCGCGAGCAACGCGGAGGAGATCGCGCTCGAGGTCTCGGCGAGAAGGTGGAACATGGGCGTCGTGCCCTCGTCGGAGGCCTTCGCCTCGACAACGTTGACACCGCCAAGATGATCGACTCCGGAGCCGGGTCGGCGGGGAGGATGTACGGCGTGGGAGGGACCGTGGATCGGCGCCCCCAGAGTCGCCGCGACATGGGCGTTCAGCCCGAACTGGAGCTCAGGGGAGAGGTTCTGGGTGCGACCCGTCGTGGAGATGGTGGCGTCGTAGCCACGAAGGTGGCCGCTGGGGATGGCGACTCCCTGGGACTTCATCTTGACCGCCAGGGCAGCAGCTTCGAAGACGGCGGCGGTGAGTTGAGAAGCCATGATTGCGATTTCGTGTTCGGAGAGAGTTATTTCGTGGTGGCAAAGGTAGTAACCGTTGGAAGCCAGGAACGGGAGTGGCTTTGAGCTGCAGGGATTCTGATTCTGCGACTGAAAGGGATCCGGAGTCAGCGATAGATACGCCCAAAACGGCCCTTCACAGCGACGGCGATGAACTAGGGCCGGCAAGGGGAAGACGGGTGCGACAACAAAGGGGAGACTCTGGAACGTCGTTGACGTGCGCGCCCGGGGAGGCGGAGGTTGTGTGGAGCCAAGGGGGACATTGCTACTCACATGGGGCTACGACGAAGAGTGAACTTGTCGATGCGGTTGTGTAGGCAGGTAGCGTGTCGCTTCGAAGGTTGAGTGGCAACCAAAGCAACGAAGTAATAGGGCAACAAATATGCTCGACCGAAAGCTCTTCTGTATGCGTCCTCGCTATCTGACGAACGTGTTGTGTTGTGCTGCGTGTGTATCTGCTGTGGGGGGTGGGGGGGGGGGGGGCGGGGGAGAAGAAGAAAGAAGGAGAAGAAGAAGGGAGAAGAGGAAGTGAGTAAGTGGTAACCACGCACGGCAGCGGTCACCGTGCCAGAAGTCGGGCTCGGGGAGCTGGTTGCCCATGTCATACATAATCGGGGAGGCTTGGGGGGGGGGGGGGGGGTGGCGGAGGGAAGAAGCACTGACCAGGCACAGGACAGCAGTAGCAGCAAGCAACAAGCAGCACCCACAGACGAACCAAATGATGCATCCGCGGGTGTGCCCGTCCCCCGATTGGCCGGAGCCCAGGAGTAAATGAGCAGTCGTCGGGGCAGGGGGGCGCGGACGATGGACGGCGGGCCAGTGTCAAACCAACGCGTTAACGTCAGCGAATATCTGCGGCCAAGAGGGGGGACCAAGACCAACTCTCCACACTCTCACTCGTCGACGGGAGCATTTGGTTTGCGGCCTTTTCCCGCGGCAGGAATGGCTGAGTGCAGTACTTGCTCGGATACACGTCCAGCAAGTCGACAGGAGCCTGTGCAGATATCCGCCCAAGCAGCAGCGCAGAATGCCCGTCTTCCTTCGCTGGACGCAGCGGGCGTGTCTGGAGATGTCCGTGGCGACATACTGGACGCCTCGCAGAAGTCCTCCGAGCCGTCGCAGCGATGTGCTAGTTAGTGGTTGCTCCGGTTTCGCAGAGACAGCCGCAGAACTGTAAGCACACAACCACCTCGCGCACAGCACGTATCTACGCATTATTTGGAGGCTGCGTCCTGGGCACATACACATAGCACCGCAATCCCCACGGACAAGCGTGGGAGAGATCGGGGCGGGTCGGGGAAGAGAGGGGTTTTGCCCCATATTGGCGGCCCGCACGTATAGGGTGGTGCATCATCAGTACAGCAGCATCCTTATAGATATCTTAGTGGAACACGGTGGGAGCCCAACGAAGAAAAAAAAAAGAGAAGGAAACGAAGATCAGAGTGATGTGGCCGGCTTCCGCAGCAGATGGGGCCGCCGAACGGCAGCGAGAGAGAAAAGGAAAGAAAAAGACGGAAAAAAAATCCTTCGAATCGTCAGCCGTGCGAGATGGGCTCGATAAACAACCAGCCCCGCCGCCGTCCTGCTTCTATCTACTGCCGAAAAGACGAAGGGAAGAACGAAACAACCGCAGAGATAGATAGAGCAGATGCGCCGCTGAGGAGCGTCAACACGGATGTTACATATTCCTGCTGGACGGCAGCCAGAATAAGTGCGTACGTTGGAGATATCCATCGACCGCAGTGTCCATTCGTGACTGGGAGATGGGGTGGGGTTTCCCGGGAGGGGAGTTCGTCGCGACACGCCCCCCAGCCACAGCCGTGCCGACCTGCCGAGCCCGACAAAGGACCAGATGGCGGGTGATACGCCATGAGCCAGCCATCAGCCACCACCGCCTCACGCCTTCGATCCCGTCAGCGCATGGACTGTCCAGAACTGCCGAGCAACGGCGGAGTGCGCACATCAGAACCCACGCATGGGGCTTGCGGTACTCGCGGCTCCACTCCGACGCGAGCGTTCATACGAGCCCGTGCAGCATCTCGCCCACTCACCCAGGAACACTCGTGACGATGACGCCACCGCCGTCAAGGCCAGACAAAAAAGCACGCAGGAAGGCAGGCAGGCACTTGCTGCTCCACAAAACCACACGATTCCAATCAGCCCCTTGCCGTTTCGCACGCCCCCGTCAGCTCACGTACGGCCGGCTCCAGCGGGTGCGGAGCGCTATATCGGACGAACGTTCGAGTTACGTAGCCCTTCCTCCGCACCCGCACCAATGAAATCGTCCGTCCCGAGCACTCGTACGCTACGCTCGTCGTTTTGCGTCTCGGCCTGTACGGATCGCGGGGATCGCCGCGCCGCGTCGTTTCGTTTCGTTTCGTTTCTGGGTTTGCCGTGCGTGGACACCTTTGCATCTTCTCGGATATTGACCCACCGCGCCCGCTCGCCAGGAACACGTGCGGCGCACCCGCAGGCTGCAATCACCTTTCACAACGGTTTCCCCGCTCCGTGAAGCGACATGCCGGCGTCGAGCTTGTACACGGAGAGCGCTGCGGATCCGGACACGATGGCGCAATGGGGAGGCCTTATCGGGGCGGTGTGGGATCAGTTGCGTTACATACTGAGTAAAGGTGCCCGTCGTTTTACTAAAGTGGTATCTACACAATAGTTATCTACCCACCAACGTACAGTGTGCCCACACCACGATTAAATAAAAAATAAAGGGAGGTTGCCAAGAGAGAAAATAAGAGAAGGGTGGCTGGTGTCTGCGGCACCGGCAGCGGAGTTGCAGGGTGGTCCCAAGGCGAAGGAAGCTCACGATGGTTTGTTCGCCCCCGCACGAGATACTGAATTCAATACGGGCTGTGTGATGGATTGCTCGTATACGTGTACAAAGAGAAAGAAAAGGAACACAACTGCCTCTCTGCCTGCCCATAAACTCTCCCGTTCCCATGTCTGAGCCACCTTCGCTGTCGCCCTCTCACACTGCGCAACGTTGCGTGGAGATCTCCTCAGGTAGAGCTCGAAAATTTAAAACATTGTGGCCCTCCTCTCTGCACCGGTTGCATCGCTGTATACGGCTGGGGATGCCTGGTAGGTTCCCCGTGGTCTCGAGCGTTGCGATGTCGGGGGCGGAGGACGGTATCGTTGAATTACTACTGTGGCATGGCCGCACGGAATATCGTTGTATTTAAATCGCCCACAGGCACAGATCCACTGAACAAGATCCACTTGATACCAATTGCCGGAGAACGCGTGTACCGATGCATGGTCAGCATCCGCATAACGAACTTCTCGGACAATAGACTCCCGCAACAACTTGGAGAAATACTTTGTGGGCATTACTCCACCGTCGTGATACTTCTAGGCTTCCTGTAGCCGTCGAAACCGGAGATCCATACATTTTGGCCACAGTGAGTGCAAAAGATCAAGCACCGATAGTCGTCGTTCCTCCAGAATCCACTTGTTCATCACCTCTACGAGGTTTGAAGTGTTGTGGCCGTATCATTTCCCAAAAAGATAGGGGATTGCCCAGAGTGCCCAGTGGAATATCTTCGAGGTACGCTGCTGCTTGTGGGGAAATATCTCGGAGCTTTGCGAAGCCCGTCCGTACTCGTTGCTCTGTAGGAGAGAATCTGATATGGGCGTTGAAAGCAACTCGAAAGGGAACACCGTAATTCTTCTGGATATCGCGGGAGATGTGTTCAATACAGAAGGCTCGGTTGGCAAGTGGAATTTCGTTGTCGGCCGCTCGAAGTCCTTTGTCCCGATCACTCATGATGGTTGTCCTTGGACTATTGAGGTTCGATATCGCCGTGTGAAGATGTGAAAGAAACCACCGCCACGATGACTCTGATTCCCCTTCAACAAGGGCCAAGGCAGTCATTACCACGTAGTTATCGGCATCAACGGATACTGTCAAAAGAACGGTGAGGCTGGAAATCTCCTTCGTGAAGGTACCGTCGACGTCCATTGTGAGGAAGCGACAAGTACTCGAATGCGTGGCGGCTCACGCCAGGGCAAATAAAGAAGGGATGAAAGCGACGTACGCCTTCACGGTCCTCCGTAGCCAATATCGCGGGCGCTTCTGGATCGGCAGTACGTATCGGATCGGCGTAGGAGGCGAGAAGTTTCGTGAACCGGGCTGCTTGGGACCGTAGATCATCGCCGGGAGCCAGTTTTTTCTCTCGCTTTTTTGGCTGCTTCGAACTCCATGCTTATGTGCGACGGCGTCTTGGATCATTGCAGGTGTTGTTGCCTTGCGGATGGTGATGATTGTATGAAGAACACGTTGTAACCATTCGAGCCGAGAAACTTGAACTCCTTTCCACCAGCCTTATGCCCATGCAATTGTGTCCTTCCTCAACTACCACCGCCGTAACACACTCCTTTACACAGAATATGTTGCATTGACCTTAAAAGGGCATCTGGTATTCGCGTGTACACAGACAACAGTGTTGCATGTTCTGTCCGATTTTTCGAAGCGGAAGGTGAATTTGCGAGGGTCCGACAGCGCCCAGTCCTGCATTGCAATCTTGAATGACTTGAAGTCATCAAGTTCCTGCCCAGTGCGTATGGCTTTGGTGATGGGGAACGAGACAGAAATCGATCGATGGCAACGTGATTGATGGATTGGATTCCATGAAGATTTTCGACCCGCCACCATACCCCGCTTGGAATCCTGCAGGCGCCGCAGCCACCCTTTTCTTTTCTCTCTTGGCAACCTCTTTTTAATTTTATTTAATTGCGGTGTCGGCATACTGTACTTTGGTTGGGTATTGTGTACCACTTCAGTAGATAAAACGACGGGCAGTGTGTACCTTTTCTCGTTACTTACTCCGTCGCGCCGCCCGGGCGGATGGAACCTCCGGCACAGGGCGACGAGCGACCACCCGAGTTGTTCCGCCGCCGACCCAACCGCAGCGAGTCGGCGACATGGAGTCGAGCACGATATCGCTCCCGTCCAGCTCGCTGGAGATTCCCGCAGCGATGTAGTTATGTAGATACCTACTCTAGCCAGCCCCACGTGGCTGACTAATTAGCCTCCACCAGCCCCTGCTCGTCGACGTCCGCGCCGCCCAATCATCTCGCATACTCGGTGCACCCTCCCGTTCAACTTCCAGCCCCCAAGCTCATCCCATCCCATCCCCGATCCCAGCTCATCGATCTACCTATCTGCCTCCCCCACACCCCCACCCCCACTAACCACCTCCCCCGTCTTTTCCCGCGCGCGTTGGGGCACTTGGGGGCCGGCCCCCGCTCACACTTCTCTCTTTGGCTTCGATGCCGTACTGTGAGCGACTCCGCTCAGAAGTTCCGCACTGTGCGCGTCGTGCGTGCGTGCCGTGACTTATCTCCCCGTTCTCGGCCACGGTGGGGCGGTAACTTTCCAGTTGCATGGACTAGATATCCAACTGGGGCGGATATCGTTTCCGTGCAGTTTGGCAGGCCATGTGACGCATGTCGTCAGGCGCTGCATCACCGCTTGGGACCATGGGACCTTGGAAGGGAATGTTCCCGGGTTGCACGCGCCGTCGCCGCCGTCCGTGCTTGGAGGTCGCAGGGCATGCTCTCGTTGCTTGGCACGTACGTAGAGTGGTCTGTCGGTGGCAGCGTGGCCGAGTGATCTCGTGTGTGGCCACCGTTGAGACGCGCTTCCGCAACTTGGGTTCCAAATGCAAACCCTCCCACCCCGCGCCGGGACCCCCGCCGGACCTGGGGCTCGGATGGGTAGAGCGCACCCGGGTGGACACTGCTCCACCGCACCGGTGAGCCTAACCTAGACGAGAGGCGAGAGGCTGTCCGCTCGGACACCCGGATGGGTTCCCGTGTTCGATCCGCGGCGGCACTCGCTCGCGGTCCCGGACGGCTGCAGACGTATGCGCGCGGATCTGAGCTGGAGAGGCAAGCGCACGACTTCCCGATCCGGAGGCATACACGGCTGGCCTGTGCGTTGCGACGGCCGCGGGCGGGTACGGCGCAGCGTGGCCGTGCCCGCTCTCGCGAGTCTGTCTCCTCCTCCGCGCAGACACAGTCGATGGACCGCGCCCGGAGACATCCCAGGACACGCCTGAGACAAACGATGGGCTGTTATCGTGGCGGTGGTGAAAGGGTTTCCTTTTATTTTATTTTCTTCCCTACTCGAACACTCAGTATCACTCGTGCATGCCTACCTACATACATACATTATGTGCATACCTGCCTCTTACTTTACTTAAGTACATAGGCACCTGCACATGCGATTGTCCCCCGCGACCGCACGCCGACGAGAAGGGAGAGAACCCCGATCCATCCTGCATGCAGCCCGTCCGGAGTCCGGACTGTGGTAGGTCGCACGCCGATTTTTTATTTTTTTTTGTTTATTCAAGATTATTCATAATCGCATTTGACCTTATCAGATCATGGCGATGGTCCTGTTCTTCGTCCACTTAAGGTCCTGTCCAGCAAGGCAAGCCCCGTCTTCAGTTGGTGTAGCCGGCCGGCCAACCTCTTTGTGCTTGTCCGCCACCGCTTTGTCCGGGCACTGCTTGTCCGGCGTCCTGTACCTCTTGGCCCAGCCGCGGGCTTCGGTCCGAGATCTCCCGCTTGAGATTTGCGAAGGATCTGGGCAGGGGCGTCCGGAGGCCGCCCCCCATACCGCTGCACACAACACAACCACTCGGCCCCGCGGGCATCTGGCTCTTCCATCGCCGACTTTGTCCACTCGTTGACATTCTCGTTTCCTGGGACCCCCTTGTGGGCCGGGCACCACACACATACGCCGGCTGTTGTGGCGATGATGCTTCATTGACCGCACACGCACGACTTGTCAGCACGTACGCCGATTATCGCACACATACACGCGTACACAGGGACCGTCGCCGAGTGACAGCTGGTGCCAACCCTCGGCGCCAGTTTGGCATGGACTGCAGAAGCGCCCGGTTTCATATACGGGATGTCGTCATGCCTCAATCGCGTGCTGGTGCCACCGTGCGGCATTTCCACCATCCTCCCCTCTTCTTCCTTCTCCTCCTCCTCCTGCTGCTGCTGCTCCTCTATCATCACCGCAAAGAAACCTAAAAAAAAGCCCTGAACACCGAACAACCCGCGCGAAAAAAAGTATAAAATACCCCCCGACGACAAATTCCCCCCCCACCAACGTCGACAGACCTATCTATCCACCATAGCTTCGCTACTCCGCCGCTTCTTCGGGACCTCTTCCACAACCATGGTCGCCACCGCCGCCGCCACGACGAAGGTGCAGAAGATCATCGACGAGAACGCCGTCGGTAGGTTCCCCCCCCCCCTTTTCTCTCTTTCTTTCTTTATCCCTTGGAACGGCGCGGAGGGGTGGGTGGGCGGTGGTCGTGGGCAGAAGGAGAGGGATGGATGGAACGGAATGGAGTGCTGACGGAACGACAGCCGTCTTCGCAAAGTCATACTGTCCCTACTGCCGAGCCTCCAAGTCCACGCTCTCGGATTTGGGCGCGAGATTCTACGTACTCGAACTCGACCAGATTGGTACGTTGTGCACCGTCACTCCATCGATGCCATTCTCGCCCATCCTCGGGAGCGAATCGCTGACGTCAGGGAGGGGCGGGGGACAGACGATGGCGCTGATATCCAGGATGCGCTCGCCGAACTGACGGGCCAGCGCACTGTGCCCAACATCTTCATCAACAAGAAGCACATCGGCGGCAACTCGGATCTGCAGGCCAAGAAGGGTCAACTGCCCGACCTGCTCAAGGCTGCCGGCGCTGTTTAGGGAAGGAAGGAAGGAGGGGCGTGGGATAACTAGAGTGCGTCGCTTTTGGCTGGAAGAGTGGGCTCTTTGTGATCGAACGGATAAATTACAAGTTGATTCCGGTTGCGATCGTCTCCGATGGAGGTGTGTGGCGATGGATGTGTGTGACGCTCTGGCGTGGTGCGATTTTCTCCCCGTATAAAAAATGTACAAGCACAGACGAACGGACAGCCCCCAATCCCCAATCCTCAATCCCCAATCCCCAGCTTTTTCCCCCACTTTACGCCCCCACCGTCGCCGCTGTCCTCGACGACAGCGCCAGCACGCCCTCGACGATGCTCTTCCGCGCGGACTCGCTGGCCGGCTTCGCGCCGGCGAGGTAGCAGAGCCACAGTGCCTTCGCGACCCTCGGGTCCGCGATGGTGCCCAGGTGCTGCACCCTTTTCTCGTCGCCCTTGCCGCCGACCGCGCCGTCGTTGCGGCCCGTGGGGTCGTAGAAAACGCTGAATGTTCCGTCGGCGTCGCGCGCTAGTAGCAGCGTCTTCCGCTTCGGCACGCTCTTCTTGAACGCGCCACCAAAGAGCGCCTTGAAGTCGCCCAGCGCGGCCACAAACGTCTCGTCGTCGTAGGCGGCGTTCTTGGCGGATCGAGCCTGGATGCCGCGGACCCAGCCGTCACGGAGGTGCTGGAAGTCTGCCCTCCCCCCCATTAGCCTATCGTTCCCGCCGCCGCAGCCCAAAGTAGTAGTAGTAGTGGTGGTGGTGGTGGTGGTGGTGGTGGCGGTAGCAGTAGCGGGGACGAACCGGTATTCCTCGTCGGCACGATGCGGAACAGGCTGCGGAACTTTGCGCTGCCATTGAGCACGTCCTCCCACAGGCTCTCGCTGTCGACGGGGTGCAGCAAGCGGGTCCTGAGCGCGTCCCTCTCGGCGGCGGTGGCGGAGCTGGCGCCGGGGTGGACGCTGGCGACGAGCGCGGCCTGGACGGCGGCGAGGTCGTCGACGTGGACGTAGAAGCCGACGACGTACACCTGGATGGCGAGGAAGCTGACGGTGCGGATGCCGAGGCCGACGAGCGCGTACTCGCCGCCGTTGCCGGGGGCGGTGACGCGCGTCGGGAACGGCGGGACGCTGGCCGTGCCAGAGTCGACCAGGCCGTCGCCGGGCTGCAGCGCGACGGGCACCGCGGGATCGAAGTCGCCCGGCGAGGACGACGCCGGCGCCTCGGTCTTGTGCGTGGGTTCGTTGGTGAGCAGGTAGATCAGTGCGCCGGCGCCGATTGCGGCTGTGCCGAGCAGCCACCGTCGCCGCTGCACGTCGGTCTCGTCCCCCCGTACGCGCTCGGCCGTGGGTGTGGACGCCGGCGTCCGCCGTCGAAGCGGCGGCGGCGGCCGCGGACGGACAGCGCTGGGCGGCTTCGGGAGGTTGTAGAGGCCCTGCAGGTCCTGGCGGACGGTGGCGTAGCCCCGGCCGGTGAGCACCCGGCGTGGACAGAGGTTGAGCAGGGCACGGGTAGTCGACATTTTGCGGATTGAGTGGTGATGTTTAATGGCCGTTTATCGATGCCCGGTGGGAGAAGTGTGTTTCCTGGGGGTGGAAGTGGATGTGGCGTGAGGGCTTGGCGTGGGTACTTAGTCAATTCGCTGAGCAAGCGGGGGATGGTTAGATGTCACTCGGCGAATCATCAGCGAGTACATATCGCGTTCGCATTAGGTACATTACTCTAACAATCGTAGCTGCATCGCTAAATATTGCCTGCAGAGAATCTCGCCGATACAGAAACCCATATAAAAGAAAGCCCCATGTGTAAGTGTAGACGGAACCTATGCTATTGCCCGGAACGGTGGCGAAACAAAAGAAGAGAGAAAACATCCACAAGTTAAAAGAAAACGAACAAATGCTCGTCTATGATCGTATTATCCCTCCTATGCGGACTTCCTCAAGGCTTTGTCCAACGCATCCAAGGCACCCTGAATCTCCCTGACAACCTCTTTCCGTCTAGCCCTGATCTTGGGATCTTCAGTCTCAACTCCATCGAGCTTCAGCAGCTCTCCCATGATCGTTTCGCCCAGTCTGCGATGCATATCCGCTCTCTTCTCCGGCGACTCGGCTCCTTCTCCGGCGATGAATTTGTCGACGAGCGGGAAAAGCGTGGTAGCAACATGGTCTCGAACAGCCTCGATCTTCTCGGAAGGACCAAGAGCCGCCTTCGGGGGTGGCGGGGTGGCAGCAGCTTTGGGTGTGGGTCTCAACGGCGGGGCAGCGTTCGTACCCACGGCGAGGATCTTCGCGCCGTGCTCGATGCCGAGTGTCTGCAGGGTGATACTGTCATCCTTGAGCTGGCGGCCAGCACAGATGAGCGAGAGGCGTTTCACGTCGACTCCAGTGATCTCGGCAACCTTATCGCGCAGGTGGCCGACGTTGAGGGCGTGCGTCGAGATCGTGTTTGTGGGGTACTTGAAGAGGTACTCGTTCGAGCCGTGCTTGACCGTCAGAACGTCCTCCGGCCTGTAGGGATCCACCGAATTATCGCCGGAGATCGGGCCGGAGTGCGCCGGGGGTGATCCGCCGCCACCGAGTCCTAGGAAGCGGCGCATTATGATGGCAACGGTAGTGATGAAGCCGACCGAGAGCGCGAGGTGCGGAAGGAGGTCTATCAGAGGCTTCGGGGAGGAGTCCGGAGCGAAATAAAGCTGGAGGGCGGCGAGCAGAGAGTCGAGGCTTGAAACGTATGGTTCCAGATGGGGGCCGATGCGTTCGAGGTGGGGAGCGAGAAGGGAGCTGACAGGCTCTAAGTAGGGAGAAATGTGAATAAGGTAGTCGTGAGACGTTGGTTGCGCCAGCTTGACGGTTGGTGTAGGGTAGAGGGAAAGAGGGGGTGGCGTGGGTGGGTGGTGTCGAACCCGTGACGTCGGAAGGTTAGGTGATTGTTCGGTTCCGTTGGCGGCGGCGAGCCGGGTGTGTGTTCTCGAACAAAGAATCGGGACAGGCGCAGCAGCAGCAGCAGCAGCAGCAGAGTCGGCGTAACGTAACGTGGTCCGAATGCAATGCACGGTATGCGGAAATTTTGGGGGATCGGGCAGCCAAGAGAAGCAGTACAAATCACCCAGCAATAGGACAACGGACGGCGATTCCTGTTATCACTCTAGCCTAGCCCCAGGAGAATAATGGCTGCTGCTGCGCTGGTCGGATGCGTGATGTACGATGATGATGGTTGATTCGAACGGGATAGCTGTAGCCCATGTGCGTATGGGGAGGACGCGTTGGATCCGGAGCGAGGCAAGAAAGCGTGTGCAAGGGCGCGGGGGGTGTCGTGAGAACAACGGAGCGTTGGGGAGTCTTTTGGTGTCGTTTGCGAGGGCGAGGGACGTGACTGGCAAGTGATTTGGTGGGCTCGGGATTCAGGAGATCGTTCTTTGACACGGTTTCCGCCCAACGACCCCTGGCAGCGGCAAGTGTGATCCCAAGGCCAAGCTTTCCGGGACTTTGGAATCGAATGTCTCATGACTCTCGGCCACACACGACTTCATACGGGCTCCCGGCGAGGAAATCGGGGAGACGTAGGTGGAGGTGACCAAAGCCCTGTTGCCTCCGGATACATGCACTGGTGCTTGCGTGTTCAGAGGCCGCCGGGTCCTTCAGAGACAAGGCATCTGCAATCCAGCGCACGGGAAGGGAAGAAGAGGGAGAAGGAGAAGAACAGCCGGGCCTGTTGCGGAAGGCATTCCAGCAACCTGGCGTGGGGCACGTGGAGACTCGAGTCATGTGCGCGTTCCCCCGCTGGGAGGCACGAAAGCCTTGCGGAGAGGACGAAGCCTTGCGGAGAGGGCGCAAGCCTCGGGGTCCCCAGCCTCGTGTTTGCCCTGCCGTTCTGTGGGCAGCGGACCTGAGCGGCCGCGGTTCGAAGTGGAGCCGGTCACCGGCAGGCGACGGGTAGGCACTCCAGTGTTGTCGCGACCTGCATGGTTCTTCCAAACGAACATCCACGGCCGCAGGACTTGGAGCGGACGACACATCCTGCTGGTTTCGATCCACGCAGGGATGCACGGCTTTTTTCTTTTTTCTTTGGCTTTCTCGCGGCGCTGTCAAGTTTGAGACACCGGCAGCGTTTCGAGCGTTGAAATCATCCCGGGGGGTGCCGGAGAGTACCGGCACCCCCGGGCCGACGGCGGCCGGCTGTTTGCAGTGCCGACGACTGCGGACTGCCACAAATCGCCGCGGGGAATCAGGTGCACTCGCCTTGTCGCGGCGCCTCTGGGTGTCCAGTGGGTTATTACCGCACCAACTTGCCTCTCGTAAGGCAGGTCAACGGGAGAGGAGGCAACCCGCCATCTTGCGCGGACCTTTGCCACCCAGGGCTCAGCTGGCGGATCGTATCTGGATCTAGACTTCGCCGGTCTCGCGTCGAACTGAGGTCATCGTGGATTTACAAACCCGCTGCCCTGCCACTGTCAGGATCACTCGTGCAACCATGTTTTTGCGGACACACGCCTTTTTTTTCTCCTTAAAAACAAATAGGGGCTATCACGGTCGATAGGCTGGACGTGGTAGGACGGGGAGAACCCCAAATCCCAAGAACACTCCCGGAAAAAAAAGAGAGAAAAAAAAAGAGAAAAAAAAAAGAGAAAAGGGGAAATCAACCACGCCACTCCGGCGGCGTGCCCTTCTTTTCTCCGCAGCACCCTGTACCGCAGACCGCGCAGTGTTATGAAGACTGTCTCCTCAACTGGCCCAGGTTGAGAAGCGCCGTTATCAGGATGCTGGACGATATGTGCATCTATCGACCGATCTCAGAAAGAACAACCTCCTTCCATCCAGGCCGTGGTTTTTGTTTGCTGGTCCCGCATCCGTCACCCCCCCACATCTGTCCGCCGGCCGATCGAACATATGCCACCGAGGGCGGGCGAAGACATTGTCGGGCAGGTTGTGCTCGTCTCGTCCCTGACGATTGCTCGTGATCCGGAACACATCTCAGCGCTCGCCCAAACCCGCCACGGAGCTGACGTCCTGCGGGGGACCCCCTGAGCAACCGAGGCCCTGGCACGCAGATATCCGGTCCCCTATTCGTTTGCGGGCCACTGTGCCTGCCCATCCGCACTGAGCTGGACGAAGAGAGTACGGTCCCCGCCTGGCGGCATTCGCAACGGCCAGGACAAGACATTCCGTGGCCAGGCGTTCAGCCGGGACGTGGTGGGGACATGTGCGGTCTTCCTCTGTCCCAGCCGGGCCGCAAGAGAAATCCGAGCGGGATCCCAAAGCTCGATAGCGCAGGGTGCCTATGCTGATCGGGAACAGATTCCGATCTCTAAGCCTTCGCATGCATGCAATCGCCCCTTGCTCCTGTGCTGCGATCTTTGAATCCGTTATGCATGATCATCGCTCGCCCGTGAACCTCCCCCGCCAAGGGGCGGGAAGATCTGTCTCGCTTAACGTTAACCTGCAGCGCCCAGCCCCACCAGCCCCAGCCGCGTTTGACGCCGGTGGCGTCCGGCCGAGTTGATGGCACATGCTTACATAACTATGTAGGGAGCCGCTGTCGGCGCGGCTTCTATTCGTGACTGGGATCCCACCGCTCTAGCAGGGAACTCCAAAGGGTCTACACTAGATATGATCCTAGCCACTGCGAAGACCCCGAACGCCGGGTTGCGTGGCGCGCTCCTATATATCTACGTGCACGGCACGGGTCGTATTGACTGCCGACGGGTCCCGACTTCCCTGCACGTATCTACGTACTTTACGCGGTCGCTGGCCGCGGCGTCGGACCGCGTACCAAAAGCTCTCGAAACATTAGGCGACGATTGCTGAGAGCGATGTTTAGATGTCAGTGATCGCGGGGGATACGCATGGACGATGGAGAAGAACCGAGTGCTGTGAAGGCCATCCTTAACTACCCCCTATTCCAGGCATCTAGAGAAAGCCATCACACCTATCGATGCTGACGGTTGTCCGGGTTCTCGTCTGTCCCAAGCGTGGGGGACGGTTGGCAGCAGACAGGCCCGATGGAACGAACAATGGTTCGGCTTCGGCAGCCAAAAAGCCCTCCGCTGGCGGTCTCTCAGAGATGAGGTCAGGGGCTCGCTCGCTCGCAGTCAAGCAGCACGAGGCCATTTCTTCAGGGGGCAAGGGCTCCCCCGTAATTGCCAATGAAAGTTCATCAAATGCGTCATGCAAAATGCACCACGGGGAAAGAGACTCCGCGTCCACAGAAATCCCTTCCCAGCGGCCGTGTTCGGCATCTTTCGATGGGTGCGGCTCCGTCACATTGTCCCCAGATTGCTGTGTCTTGACACGTGACATCAAGCCTCGGTTTGATGGATGGCTACAGTTGTCGCTTGGTACGTACCTATCATGGGTTCGAGCTCAGCATCTCGTTGGTCGCTTGCGCTTTGGTCTCGGAGTCCTCTTTTCTCTTGTAAAAAATAATCTATTTCTATTTATTACTCACTATGTTCCCCGCTTTCCAGCCCTGCATTTGCATTTTTGGAATCTTCCACTGCAGCTCATGTGACAACGAAGGGCTTCTCTGCGATCTCCAATATGTACGCGGATAGAGTATGCACTCCACCTTCCGCTGGGACTCCGCGCTGAGTTTGCCGTTGCTCGATTGAGGTCTCGAGATGCCTACTGAGATGAGACCAGGATGTGTGCTGAGATATGGCCCCAGCTGCTGTTGGAGTAGAGAGGGCTACATACCCCAACCGCCAACAGAAACCTCCTGGAACGTCCTCTCTTCTCCTCCCTCTCCTCACACCACCACCCCCCGCGAGCTCCCTACTTTTTGTTCTCGGAAATCCTTCAAGCAGACGCATTCGAGAGCGCCGTTCTCGGCTGCTTCGTTATTGGTCTTTCTCTTCTGCAACCATATTAATACTACTGGACTATTGGCTGCCATCTCTCCCATTCTGATTCAAAGTGGTTTCGTTTCGCTTCGACCCTCCGCTCTTTGCCAAAGCAACCCTAGCCAACTTATCCACACTTGCTGCATTCGCTTTTGCCTCCACCCCCCCATTTTCTTGGTTCTGCTCTCTTCGTCGTCGACGGGTGTCGACTTTGTGTGCCAACCTTCTACCACTTCAAACTCCCCCCCCCCCAATAGCATCAAAACCCAACCACCCCAACCTTTCAGAGTCCCATCGTACGCAAAATAATCGACTCCCTTCCAGAAGGCGCTCTCTCCCATGAGTTAGAGGAAGCTGCACACTTCCCTCCCAATACGACCCGTTTTCGTCTTTCCTCGTCTCGACAGAAGACAGATCTCGTTCCCATCGCAGACTGAGCTTTGTCGGGACATCCCAGGATGACGGCCGTATCGACTCTACCTTCTACCTTCACGCCTCCTGCGTCGTCGCATGGCAAGAAAAGCAGCGGAAAGGGCGATTGGGAATTCAGTGTGCCGATAGACGGTGTAAGCGATTCTCCACCCAACCCGCTCGGTTTCTTTCCATACACGCGTTTCGAAACAGAAAAAAAAAAAGATAGATTCTGCACATGGACTGACATACGTGTTTGTGTTCCAGGGCGATGATGGCGACGTATTCCAGGGACCGCACGGCCATAATCTCTTCCGAAACTACACCACCGGAAAACCCCATGTCGGGTCGCCCACAAAGGCTGACTTCAATAGCTCGCACATCAATGGATACAGCAATTCTCCGAGCAGCGACTACGACGATCGCACTGCAGGGCAGTCCGGGGACGATGGCAGGCATTACAGCGACTATCTAGCTGCTCCACGAGCGCCTTTACTTTCTTCGAAACACGACTCAATGGCGTCGTCCAACCAGGACGGGGATTCTGTCTTTGACTTGTATGGTGGCAGGATGTCGGTGGTCAGTGGTGTCAACGACGACATATCGGGCCCTACATTGGTGTCGGAGGAGGGCTGCACGAACGGCCATGCTGTAAAACAGCCTGACCGGGTGGCCAACGGTGGAGGATCGGAAGCGTCAAAGTGGATTCACAGGGACAAACTAGCTCAGATTGAGGGAAACGAAGCCACTGACTACCTTTTCGACACCGGACGGTCACGGTGGATCCACAAGGACAAGCTGGAGATGATCGAGATTGAAGAGCTGCAACGGAACAGTGGGTCGCGACCAACCAGCACTGTACAGGCAGCCGATGGGATCAAGGACGATAAACATCATCGAACATCCTCTCACCTCGGTTCCGATGACGACGAAGAGATCCACGGCCCAGAGTTCTACGAGCTTAGAACTCCGGAAGAACTAGCTGCCGAACAATCTCAAGAAGTCCACGATCTACGGAAAGGCTTCCGCCGCAACCCTTCGTACTCTCGGATACCGCTCGCATCGATGTCACCCCACCCCATCCCGCAGCAATTCATCGAGCGAACGACACCCCTGCCTCGTACAGCCGTGACACCTAATGGCTCAGACGACGGGCATACGATGGTCATGCCTTCATTTCGAAAGCGTTCGTACTCTGCTGGATCAGCCATGCTTCTGGACGACCGAGAAAGCACGCCAACCGGGCAAGGGACACCGGCGCCACTTAGTAATCCGAAATCACGGAACGTCGCATCGCCGTCGCGGCCGGGCAAGACCGCATCTCGCACCAATTCGATGGCAGGAAAGCAACGCACTCGATCGAACCCCCAACTCAACCACCGACCAGGAACTTCTGCGTCACATCTATCCCACGGTCCTCCTCCGGGTTCTTCACACAAAAAGCCCGAAGGGCAGCCACCCTGGGCGCTGTCGAGTTACAAGCCAGACCCGAGTTTGCCGCCCGATCAACAGATCATTCCTACCCTTGCCAAGCGGCTACAGCAGGAGCAATGGGAACGGGATGGAGTGTATGCTACTGTCTATGATCGGGATATGCGGCCCCTGAAAGTGGGCAGTGCCCCGGTCGAGGCGGAGAAGCCAGTCGCCACGCAGCCCGAACGGCCCGAATCACCCAAGGAGGAATGGCCTTTGAAGAGCTCGGCACCGCGGGAGCCCACTGAAACCACTAATCGGCATGAACACAAGCCTAGTGTTGCAGAGGGCGGATATAGGACAGTCCCTAGTGTAAGTATCTTCCGGAATCCACGTCTTTTTGTTTTTTTTGGGCACTTGGCTGACATGCTCGGTTTGTAGATCCAGAATCGTCCCGCTCAAGAAACTACAGCACCTCCAGTTATCAAACAGATGCAACCTGTCGACGAAGACAACGAAAAGAAGAAAAAATTCGGCTGCTGCATCGTCATGTAACCACTTCGTCCTCAGAGATTTCTGGCACTGGCCGTGAGGTTCACCACTCCCATCGCCTCAGTTGCACTCAGCACTTGATTTTTTTTTCCATCATTGTATAAAGGGGGGTTGTCTTGCGCGGCATATATCCTTTTACCGCAGGGGCCTTTTTTCTTTGTCAATTTTCTGTTCTCTTTGATTTCATTTCTAGGAGTTCATTCGGTCAATCAGCAGCTCTCCTCCGTACCAACCCTCATCAGGCTGCCAACTCCGGACAGCTACTTGTTACTGCTACAATTCTCACCGTCTCTTGGTTACCAGTCGAATTTCCTTGCATTCATACATTCGATGGTTCCTTCCACTCACTCGCGCTGTCTCCTTGATATGTAGTTGTTTCCTTGCCCTGATTTCCGTGCTTCCCTTGAGACCATTTGTTGCTCGGCGAATTTTAGCGACCTTTTTTTTTTCTCTTTCTATAACGTTGGGCTGGCTTTTCTGTTTGGTGTGATGGGGTTGTTCGGTTGATTCAATTTGTCCTTATCCTTCTTCTAACCGGGATTGAGAGGTGCAGTATCTTGTCGGTGTGCCTGTCGTTCTCTATCTGTGCCAGTGTGTGTTTATAATGGAAGACCTTGCTGTTTTTTTTGTCTTTCAGCAACTTTTGTTCTCCCCTTCGTCGTCGTCTTTTTTTTTCTTGCATTGCAGTTGCATAGCATACCCACCCCATAGTGGTTGTTGATTCCGGGGCTTGCGTTCATCTTATATGTTCACCCTCACTCTCTCTACATCACTTCCTGTTCTTTTGTTGCATTCGATTGCGATTGCTTTGCTCTTGTGTTGATTTTGATTTGGTGAATTGCTGATGCCACGAGCTCGTGCTGAGTTGAAGCTGGGGAAAGGAGGGTGATGTATTCGGCTGGATGGTGGTTGTTCGGAAGAGGAGAAGTAAGTAGAGGGAGAATGAGATGAGTGGATGAAACTTGGGTGGTTTTTGTGCGTTTTTTTTTTTACGTTTCGTTGACCTTGCGCCGTGAAGTGGCGAAAGCATCTCGTTCTATAGCACTCGATCCTACTATTCCCAGCTAGTAGTAATACCTACACGTGATGGAATGCTCACCCACTTGACTTCTTGCCAGGTGGGCGCGTCCGAGCGCGAGTGATGATTCTTATGTATGTATCTAAGTACCCATGGGGCCACTCGGGACGAAGTGCAGAGATGTGGTGAGAAGTAGATACGTTTGTTCCTAGATACTTTTGGTAACTAGCTCCTTGGGTACATCGAGTAGGTTGGCATGCATCGACTTCGCGAGACTATATAACGCTGAAATTCCGCTCTGAATGTTGGGAGAAAGAGAGTTCAAGAAGTCATGCTGGGTAGTCAAACCGGACGGGCGCTCTCGTCGGGTAAAGGCGCCGCAATGCAGGGCCGCACGAGTGATCATGCATGGACCCGCGCCACGGTATGTACATATGTATGTACCCCATCCAAGCGGCGACTAATGCAAGTCCGGTAGATCTCCGCCTCTGGACATGATCAGCTCTACATACGTGGAGTACATAGATAAGATCGAAATCATGATCACGAAATCAAATCGTTTGGCTTCCAGCAAAAGATCGCACCCTTTGGCCCCTCGCCAAGATTGTATAATATCTGTGTTCCGAGGAGCCAAGGTTGGGTGGGACACTACTGGGCCGGATCGAACTTTGGACGTGCTGGGGTACATGTAGCCAACTTGACATGCCCGTAAAACTGACCAACCAACGTTCTTGACCAGATCAACCCACTTTGACTCGCGTAGAGTGCTCCGACTTCCCAACCCCATTCCAGCCACGCAACTCGCTACACACCACACGAGCATGCAACCACGCGACAACAAAACCACACACTTCACTCACACATTCCACAGAAGGTCGGTCGGACAGAGACACGCACGTATTTTTGATTTACAAGGCTAATAAAGCGACAGAATAGGTTCAAGTACACGCACACGCACAAGCAGACGTTCACGGCGAATAGCCTGAATTACGATGGGTGACGAGAACACGAACCAGAAGAAGAGAAAGGTGAAGTGGGCAACTTCTTATTCCAGCATGACCATGGCAGAAGCAGAGAAGAGGCTAGGCCTCAGGGTGAAAAACTTCAAGGCGGTGCCGGCTGCCATCATGTTAGCAAACGCACAGAATAGCATGGAAGCGGATGCTGTGAAGGAAACTACAGAGCGGGTTCATCGGCGCATTGTGGAATATCTTAAGATCGAAGGATATCCCACAGAGGCGAATACGAATTTCAAAGAAACCAACATCAGCGACTTGGTTCTTTACATCATCGGTCCGGTATTATTCGATTTCATATGCGCGACGGGACGGGACAGTATACAGCTATCGAGAGAGAGAGAGAGAGATTGTCTCCGCGGGTGCCCAGACAGGCGGCAATGAAGCAGATTTTGCTGGCCATGAAAGATGCGAGTGACAACAATGGTGGAGGCATTATCTACGGCTTCGTTGCAGCCGGACAGGTTTGGCAAATGCTGAGCTACGACGGGGCATCGTTTCGGATGACACGCGAAATTACGGTAGTATTTAATGGGATGGATGAGGACGAAGAGTCATGGATGAAAGAGGGCTCCGTGTTGGTGGATTGTATGTTTGTCGCATTGAGCAATGGAGGGATTGTGAAGAAGGACGTGGTTGCTGTCGCGGAGTGATTTTGTTGTTGTTCGGTTGCAGTCATGGAGTCACTACGTCGTCACTCCCGAGTTGATGAGTTGATGAGTCATTGTTTGTTGAGGTTGTGTGGTTGCGAGGTCTTTTTTTTTTTTATTGAGTCGTCAATTTTACTTTATCAGTCGTCGTCCGAAGGAAGTGAGATTGTGGTCTGGCCGCGGGGAGGTGAGGGGGCGAAGCCATAGTGAGGGAAACCGAATGACCAACAATTTAGCTTCCGCCACATGATAGGTACGGGGGATAGATATGAATTCCCCCTGCTGTTTACCAGCAGAGTTTACTTCGAGTCGGGCTTTCCCCACCCGCAAAAGCGCTTCGAAGAGGTACATACCTCCCGAGCAAGTCGACTTTTTGGCAATGGTAATTGTGAGCTTACCATGGCTGGTGCTTGTGGCTTACGCGCATCTCCACCCCGGTCGGTTTATGTAACTGTGCCCATTGGATCCATTGGTCTCTGACTCGCTTATAATACCTGCGCCCAACATTACCAACCGAAATAATTTTGGCTTTCCGGTTCCGATCATTAATTCTAGTTCGACCTAGAACACAAGGCAGCAAGGCAGTCAGCAGCACCAAATCGTAATTTCTGGCAATGTAAAGCCAGCACTCTCACACACAACTTTCTCAACATTATCTCCAGACACCCCACTCTCCTCCGAACACACAGACACAATCACCCCCCCCTTCTCCCCCCCCCTCACGCAACGAAACGTCACAGAAAGAAAAAAAGAAAAAACGTCGAGCGCAACAATTCGAGCACAACAATATGCCGCCGCCCCCGATTCAACGCCGCCCTCGCACCCGCCAAGTAGGCTCCGACCCACACGATGAAATGCCGGACTCATCGCCATCCCATCCGAGGACGAAGCGTCGCAAGGTATGTCGAGTCTATCCCTCCCCGCCGACGTGTGAGTGGACGCGCGCGCCGGGCGTTGCGCGCGACTAATAAGAGAGTGGATGGGAACTTGCGCGTGGTGGGGCATGGGGGCGACGGCGATGACGACGGCGCCCTGGGGAAAAAAAGATGGCTGACATTTCATTCCGCGACACTTCCCTACAGGTCGTCTCGCCCATCGAGGATACCGAAATATATACACCACAAGACCATGTCAATGCAATAATCGCATCGCTCGCGATGCCCGAGGGTGACCAGCCGGCGCCAGTCGTGTCGACGCAGTGGGCCAACGAAACGAATTTCTACGAGCATGCGGACGGAATCACCGCTTACGCTAAGGTCGCCGGATGTAACTGGACGTACTACGTTAAAGACCTCGTCATCCGCATCGGGCGACCGCCAGACACGCGACCGGCGGCGGGCACGGCGGCGTCGCCAACCCCGCCCCCGCTCAAGACGGAAGACACGGTGCATATCGATCTGGGGCCGAGCAAGCTTGTCTCGAGGAACCATGCGATCATCTCCTACGACGGCGGTGGTGCCGACGGCGTACACGATTGGCGCATCCATGTGGTTGGTCGGAATGGCGTCAAGATAGATGACGATTCGTACAAGAAGGATAGTACAGTGGTGCTGCGCAGCGGGAGTGTCATCGAGATCGGTGGTGTGCAGATGATGTTCGTCCTGCCGAACAAGACCCCCGTCATCGCCCCGTCCATCAGGCGCCGTGCGCGCCTGCGCGAGTATATCGTCGAGGAAGAGGTCCCACTCGTGTTTGTTCAGGGTCGCAAGGAAGCACATTACGACCTGGATGCGGATGTGTCGGTCAACAGCCTGACTCCCGCTCCGGCGCCGGTGGAGGAAGAGCCGGTAGCGACTGCAGCGACAACAAGTGGGAAGAGATCGTGGTCGAACCCGCAGACCGGTGGTGGTGGGGGCGGCGGTGGCGGCGGTGGCAGCAGTGGCAAGGGTGGCAGCGGTACCAGTGGAAATGCCACAGCACCCATCTACCAACGAGGAGTATTACTGGAAATGACGGAAGATATGGACTACTCGCAGGATGCCTTGAAAGAGATTAAGCCACCATACAGCTATGCCTTGATGATCGCACAGGCCATTCTCTCCAGTGAGAGCGAGCAGTTGACACTGGCGTCGATATATCAGTTCATCATGGATAAATACTCCTTCTACAGGCATTCCAATATGGGTTGGCAGGTTAGTTTGATCCACCATATAGAAAAAAAGACTGAGTGAGCTGAATTTTGTTGCACAGAATTCAATACGCCACAATTTGTCACTGAACAAGGCGTTCCGGAAGATCCCGCGCCGCACTGACGAGCCAGGGAAAGGTATGAAATGGGAACTTCTGCCAGAACATCGTGACGAGTACATCAAGAAGCTGCGGAAACCTTCCAAAGGCGGACGGCTATCTTTGTCGCAGCCCGGATCACCGTCTTCTCCCAAGGGAGGAACCCAGAAAACTCTGCAACCGCGGCCCGTGAGACCGATGCATTCACTAGATGATCCTCCGACACAGACCGCCGAAGGAAATGGATCACCTCCCCGCTCGGTAACCCCGCCACCCATGCCCACGTACAGGGTGCAACCCCAGGAGGCATACACCCCCGAACGCGGCTCCCGCCTACCCACTCTCCGCAACCCGGACAAGACGTTAGTGGACACTCCGGGACCGCCGATACATCATAACACCGGCGGCCTTGGCCTGATCTCAAGGCTAGTGGGTTCCACCGCCCCCGCCGACGGTGACCAAATTCCGACTTCGCCGGTCCGCCGCTCAAACGCCTTCAACGACGACGACGACAACATAGGCCTCTCAACTCTCACCCCGGCGCCGCGACGGCACCATCCGCGCCTCGCTCCGCCTTCCACCGGGCGGGGACAGCTTCCCTCCAGCTACCTCCCCACCTCGAGCCCCGCTCCATTCTGGAAATACATCCACTTCGGCTCCACCCCGGCAAAGCCCGACGGATACAGTCCACCCAAGGACCTGCATTCTTCCAGCCCTCCGCCAGTAACGTCGAAGCCCGAAGACCCCCCAAAGAAGAATAGTGTTCGCGACCTCGGCAGCCCACTGAAGGATCGTAGTGGAGGTTTCCATCTCGGCGGTCCTAGCCATCTCCCGCCGAATCTGGTGCCTCCGGACCCGAAGGATGACGAGGATGAAGATGGCCTCGGGGACTTTCCGGGTGTCGATTTGGCTAGGTTTGTTAACCGTAACTTTTTTTCCCCCCCTTTCCAGACGGTGAACAAAAGCTGATGGAGATTTCATTTTAACAGGGGTTTTGAAAAAATCGGGAAGTATCACGCCAATGGCCGCTTCGCTGAAAGCGATGGATGGGCCTGATCGAGATGATTTGTATGATTCACGATATGCCAATTGGACTGATTGGGTACGAGTATGGATATCAGAAAATGGATAGGGGTTTGTCAATTTTCCTTTTTTGGTTTCCGTTTTGGTAAAAGTGGAGTCATGGTTGGATTGGATGGGAGGTGTTTTTACGGTTTTTTTTTTTTTTTTTTTTTTTTTTTTT
>Ga0307516_10001222_pt1 | contig 35805 bp, 37 predicted proteins | sample 19_EM_MG_FD_203310 | JGI IMG/M metagenome (GOLD analysis project Ga0307516, IMG submission 203310) | Populus trichocarpa ectomycorrhiza microbial communities from riparian zone in the Pacific Northwest, United States - 19_EM | ecosystem: Host-associated > Plants > Roots > Unclassified | place... | reverse complement strand
CTTTCCAAGATCGAGACATCCGGAGCGAGGTGACGACACTCTTTCCAAGATCGAGACATCCGGAGCGAGGTGACGACACTCTTTCCAAGATCGAGACATCCGGAGCGAGGTGACGACACTCTTTCCAAGATCGAGACATCCGGAGCGAGGTGCCAGCATCAACAACGAAATCAAACAACCAAACCCAAATCAAGCGCCGGGACCTACGCCGTGACAACGAAGCGATAATAGTTGACACCGATCCACTTGGCTGGTGCCCTTGCCCAAAACTCATCACAAGCCTGCTTAGCATCTGGCCGACTGTCAAGGAAAACGATGGTTTGAGGAATTTCTGCAGGATGCCGAGTTCCATCGGGAAGCAAGTAGTAGAGCTCTCTATAATCTGTCGTCCACTGAGATATCTGTTTGACTGTGATGAAGACATTGGGCCTGTCTATACTTCGATGGAAAAAAGAAACCTGATTGTGCAACCATTAACTATAAAATGTAACATCAGCAAAAGAGCAAGCCCTCACATTTGGACCTAGGTTCAAGGTGCGGTGAACAAATCTTCGAGTATAGCTTGTCATCGTTGCTGAGCATAACATGTAAGCCGCCCTTTGGAAGGTATGTCGGAGGATAGACAGATGTCCGTATGCGGTGCGAAAAGTTCTCCATTGGTGGATTAGATGAGCCTCATCTATGACGATACAGAAGACTCCCTTGACAAACTTTGACTTCCTCAAAGTCATCATGCGCCAATGATCATTGGCAGGTAAACAGAATTCCGGCCGCAGGAAGACTAGGCGAAATTCGCCATCTCGGACACTGTTAATTAGATCTGGATTTTCTTTGATTGATTGTTCGGTGATCTGAACAGCATTGATCCCCAATTCCTTTGCGGACCGTACCTGATCGTCCATCAACGCAAGAAGTGGTGATACGACAAGCACGATTCCTGCTCTGGCAAATAGAGTCAATAGAAAGCACATAGACTTCCCGCTTCCAGTGGCCGTGACGATGTAGGTGTCCCACCCACACATAATCTCAGCAGCCGCTGCTACTTGCCACTTCCGCTGCTGTATCAGAATCCGCTCTAGATTGTCTTGCAAAAGGTTATTTTTCTGAGTAACTGCTTGACCGATTGCAGTGCACATTGCAGCCGTCAAGGGATCCACATCGTCCATTGCTACTGTTCGGAGCCTTCCTTTGTCTTTGTCGACAGCGATGCATAGGCAGCCGTCCACATAGGTATCATCGGCACTGATATCAGGGATCGTAGGGGACATTATCGGAGATGGATGCTGATGATTTGCGTCGTCATTGTAGACATCCGGGTCTAAAGGCTGATTGTCCATTTTGTTGTTATTGTTGGCTTGTTGTGTGTTATCCAGCAGAAAGGAGAAGAATTATTATATTAGTTCCGAACTTGCATGTCATCAAACCCAGCTAGGTTACAGAAGTGATAGCATCAACCCTAACTGCAACCCTATTGTGACTCCCAATCAAAGTGTGTCGGTGAACCTTCCAAACGCCGAAATCAAACTGGCAACCACAAACCTTCCTAATGCTGAAATTCAGGCTGTGAATAATATGGGCAAAACTCATAGAACCACAGCGCTGTCACAGCGCAGGCCTCGGTGATAGAAGGTTTAGGTTTGGTGGTTGGATTCCGGCGTGTTGACGCCTAGGCTCAGAAAGTCTGTCGACGTCTAGGTGTTGCAACGCCGGTCTCGGTCATTGGAAGGTTTGAGTTGCTTGCGTGTCCAAAAGGATTATATTCTGCTTGCGTGTTACATGAGAGAAGACGGTATGAGTACACATGTGAGTTGTGTGTGAGTAGACATATGAGTTGCATGTGAATACACATGTGAGTTCAGGGACAATGTATATAAGGAGGACGTTCTGAGACTGTGTGTTGCTTCTTCTCTTCATGCAACCACCTGTATCCTATTAGATCTACCAACTCTTCCTCCTCTAATCGGCAACGCTCGTCCGACGTTTGCTTGTCCCTGTCCGGCACTCGTCACGTCGACGTTTGCTCGTCCCTGTCCGGCACTCGTCACGTCGACGTTTGCTCGTCCCTGTCCGGCACTCGTCTCGTTGACGTTTGCTCGTCCCTGTCCGGCACTCGTCTCGTTGACGTTTGCTCGTCCCTGTCCAGCACTCGTCTCGTTGACGTTTGCTTGTCCCTGCCCTGTTCCCTGTGGCCAGTTCCCTTGCACCTTCCCCCCTCCCGCTCCCGCTCCCTCTCCCACTCCCTGCTCCCGTCGCCACTCCCGCTCCCACTCCCGTTTCCTATTCGAACCACCCGAATACCTTAGAACCTCCTGTCCTCGTTTGCCACCGTTACAATTTGATTGCTTGGGTACATCTAGATACTGTACATATCATCATCTGAGCTTTCCACATCCATCTCATTCCTGTGAACTCCTATGGAGATCTCTTGACTCCTATCCCCAGTTCGACTGTCACTGTCATATAAAGCCTCCACCTCCGAGTTCCATTGCTTAACTACCTGCTCCAACTCAATAGCCCACTCATCGAGATCGAGATCTGGAACATATGGGGCTGCTGGAGATCTCCGCCGTGAAGCAAGTAGACTCTCAACAACTCCACCATACATTATCTTCTCACTTCCAGCATCAAACATATCAAGTGTCTCTTGGACTGCCACTTTTGCTCCACTCGGTCCAACAGCACATCGGCCAGCTTGTGGCATCAATACCTTCTCACGGAGTAACATATCCATCACCACCAATATATCGTTCTTTGTCTTCGGACTGGAATGACGGGTACCACCAGTGGAGACACCTGAACTTCTGAGGACCGAGCGCTTCATCTTTCGGTAGGGGACTATATTTGGTGACACGACATCCCGATGCCATCGCTGGCTCTGCCATGTGTCTCGAGGATTGTAGCTGTCTGAGATATCTCGGTTGACATGCTCTAGACACTCATCGATTCCAGTAAATTGTCGGCCGGTGCAAATGACGTTGTTGCGTATATCGATATAGTGGTGCTCTCGAGTCCATAGGTACTTCTGATCAAATGATCTTTCAAGTAGTAGTTGTGCATACTTCGACTTGCCACAGCCATGAAAACAGAGCATCATTATCTTGAGATCCACCTCTAACCGGCCAACATGTCCCTTCCGCATCGATTGCAGGAAGTCCACTGCCACTAAGGCCTGGGTCATGAAGAGCATGGCATTCTCAAGCACCATATCTCGTCCAGCTGCGGTGTGTTGACGGATGAACGCCCTTTTACCTCAGGCTTCAGTGAACTTTACCTTGTCAGACGATCGGTCTGCCTTTCTTTTCAACACGATATCATTGCGGCGGACCTCGTATTGTGCGGTAACCTTCTCGACAGCCATTTCCCTTTGCCAGGCGACCTTTCCAAAGCTGAAGTAGTATAGGACAACGCTATCAATCAAGCGGCGCCAGTCATTCAGCTTCACCCACCTCTTCAAGTCGGCCAATGTAGCAATGCGGCCGACACCTCCAGCCAGTAGGGATGCTCGAGTCATCAAGCCTGCAGCTATATAGCCTCGAAGAATGTGATCGATCAACCGATAGGAGGCCTGGAAGTCGGAACTTTGCTCATTGGCCCTGGATCTCCCCAGAGTGGCCGCAAATCGGGACAGGCAGCCAGGATCTCGTCCAGCAGGTCGTCCCCAATTGCATCTCATTACAGCATTTACCATAGCCATCGATGTATGCAGGAAAGCCGGTTTTTCCACTGCAAAGCTGAACCTATCAGGGTCCGCTTCTCGGAGACGGAGTTCCTTTAAGGCCTTCAGATTCTTGTACGTCAGCTGGTCGCCATAGCATAGGAGGACCCTATTGCGATCAGTTAACTGACTGGCTGAGGTTCCAATGTACTCTAGCAATGTTTCAACGACATGGCCAGTTCTGTCAATCGTAGTTTCGTCTATGGCCATCGCCGGGCACGTGTGGAAGTCTGGCGTATATTTATCCAGCCGCAGATATTAATCGAAGGAAGTTGAATCCCACTTGATCCTCCTATCATCAACCCGGTAGTGCAGCAAGGCATCGCCACAGAGCATAGTCAAGACATCGGCTACCAACTCGCCGGCAATCTGTGGTATATGTGACTGCAGCAAATCGAGTTCTAAAAACTCTCCAGGGTCTGGCTGTAGGCAACTATAATCGACTTGCTTGAATAGCAGCTCCTGAGGCAAGCCAACACCCCCAGCGCAGCCAACCACCACATTATTATACGCTTCGATCTCGGCATCCAATGCATCATCTGGAGGAGGAGGTAGATAAAGTGGGAGGACTAACACAGATGTGTTCTATTGGATCTTAGAGCCTTGATTCAATACAGTCTCTTCGGCTTTGCAATCAAACCGAACCAAGTTGTCCCAGCACATTGCCATAGGCTTCACTTGGAATGAGTTAGCCAGGGCTACACGGTCTGAACTGGCATTCTCGCGGAGCCAGATACTAGACATATCATAGGCGTTGCACAGCCCACAGGCTGCGAGGAACATATGCATCTGTTTGGGCACTTTCATTGCCCTCATGAAGATCCCCATCCGTCCAGTAATACCATTATTACGCTGGGACTTTGATGCCATGACAATCGACATAGCAATGATCGACATGAGTGGCTTCGGTCGTGGCTTCCGGCATCTTCTTTGCGATTCTTCGGGGACCTCGGGTACAACTTCATCATTAGATTCGGAAGAGACTGTGTCCTGCCTACCGATTTCGGAGTCGGGTTCATCGTTTTCCGGACTGTCATCGTTGACAAATTCCTCCATTTCCTCGCCGAGCTCTTCAGGGTCCAGAGGTTCACCGATATCCTCTCCTCGGAGAGGCTTCATGGCATCGTCCACGCAACATAGAAGTCTCAGTAGACCAAAGAAGATCGGGGCTTTAGCTAGATATAGCTTTTCGTACTGCTCAAAACTGAACTCCTCACACATTTTAGGGGAAACGTCCTCCGGTTTCAGGTGCATCATAGGGTCTTTGCCAACGGCGACAACCTCTAGTCGGAGCATACGGATAATGATGTTGTTGAAGTATGGCCCAAAGTCTTCGTACAGCTGACGATTCCTCGCCGTATTCTGTCGGTGTTTGAGTGCGTACTCTGAGTTCTCTAACATTGCCTTGAGGACTCAAGCCATCCCACCATCCTTATAGAACATACCACGCGATATCTTGGCTGAATTCGAGCCACTGGAGAAGAAAGCTTCAAGGAATGAACAGACTGACAGGCGGTTTCGCCGTAAGGACTCGAGGACATCTTTAATTTTGTTGTCCATAGTAAGGCGGTGCCCCGAATCGGGTGGGCAATCGATGAAGGTGTAAATGTGAAGGATCACCCAATGGCAGTAAGGAAATCCTGACAACTGATACTTAGCTACAAAAGTTTAAGGTTTAGGATGAAAAACGGAAGTTTTTTACTTATAAAGATTTTAGCAGGCTGCCGTGTCGATTTATGGCGTGTGGACTTGGTGGGTGGACTTGTCGACTTACAAGGTTCAGGAGCCAGATCGCCCAGACCCTAACGTAGTGAGTAGTAATATTGCCGAGGAACGAGGCTAAAATTACGTGCTAGCGAAGATCGGGTCTGGTGCGAGACAAGGCAGCCACCACCGTTCAGGGGTTTCGCTACCTTTACCGCCACTAGAACATCAATAACGCGCGCAAGTTTTCTTGTCGTCTTCTACCGTGATTCCGCGTACACATTGTGGGGTTGCTTTTCCCCTCATACGCATCGTTGGCTCACTGCTCGTTCGCCTGAACTGACCTACGCTCGTACCTGTTGCTAAACTGCCGCCCTACAGACCGCTGAACTTTGCTTGGAGGTTTCGCCGGACGACGTAACCCGATGCGATATCTACTGTACTTACGACACAACATCCACAACATGCGCGACGCGATATTTACTGCGAGTCCGACGCATATCGGAATGAGGTTCCCGACGATATCTTGAGACGAAGCCCTCGATCTACTCTCTACACGTGACAAGGTAGGGCCCGAGTTCGACACACCCGCCAGCACCTCAATCTGCTGTCAATCAGCTAACTCCTGGTTCCCACGTCTTCTCATCACGTAGTCTGTGTGTGCCCCCAAGCTGTTTGCACCTTTACCTTGAACCTCATCTCGTGCCCACGTCGAGAATCTCCAGCGACACCAAAGCCACCTGCAAGCACGGCTCCGTCAAGTACCACTCGTGGGAAAAGCGGATGCTCACCCTCCGCACGTACAACGGCGCTCGAAAAAGCGTACTCGGCACGGGCTACCAGCCAACAACAATGGTAGTTATCGCGAATATGCCTCAGGATCACATGCAGCTACAAATATGCTGGCTCTTCTCGCGGAACTCGGCCATACCGGCCTTCGCCGCACACGAGTACCTCAACCTAACTCTATATGGCATCTACATCAGTTTCGGGTCATCTCAGGCTTCTCCTGTCCCTCAACCTCCGCTTGGGTGGCCGGCACCACGGTCCCGGACTCCATCGGGAGGCTATCGAGCGTAGGAGAGGAGCCTGCTAGCACCCGGCAAGATATCACCGCCGAAGGGCGCTCCTGCACCCCACCGGAAGTTCGGGGCGCTGCCAGAGTAGTCCTACACCATAGCCTACAAGCGCTGGTGGAATCCTATCACAAAGCTACGCTCGCCAAGTGACGCAAGTGGCCTCGATAAGGCACAACCTCCCTACGGCGAATGTGCGCAACAGTATCTGTTCCGACTATGGAGGACCGACGGGGTGGGTGGGGCACACCGGCGGGCGGAGGTACGAGGTGGAAGCGGAGGCACCAGCGTGGAGATTGTGCTGACGGGGCACTTAACAATGCTAGGTTCTAGTGCAACGGTTACCATAACACACCTTTAGGGAAGCGCTCCACGCACCGAGAGCACCGCTCACCCTCGACAACCGATCGGGGCCCTGTTGGAAGGCGATAGAGCAAGCATCGAATTAGCCTACCGAGCAGATTACCATACGGGATATCAACCGGCCTACAGAAGTGGACTACCGAGTGGCCCACCGAGTGGTATATCCAACAGTATACAGAGCGGCCTACCGAAGGGCCGGCAGGACTGCTTTACATCTGAGTGCTACCTAGGCTGTTGCGAGCTGTTGGCCTCTGGTCCGTTGATGGGATTGTCTTTCTGTTGTTGTCAATTGACTTGCTGGACATCAAGGGGACTCGGCCGCAGTCGTGTATGTGTTTCCATGGATGGCTGTACCGTTTCACACGTGTCCACCGTTTTTCATGGTTATGGCTTTTTGGCATTGTACCTATTGATGGGGGTTTCTTGGGTATCCTTTCGGGTCCTTTCTACTACATGATACCTGCTGCGCCGCCTGTACCATACAGGTGGGGGCATGTAAGCAGCCTAGAGGTGGAAATATACGGCAACCCCGGGATGGAAATGTGCGAGCAGGCCCTCTCTTCGGCACGCCGGAAAACCGATGTGAGACTTCCCTCCTTGCAGCGGTGTCCTAACTAATTCTATCCCACTGACTTGATTAAGAACGCCTCTTTGAGGATATATGTGTTTTTACCTTTTGGACGGTGTACCGCGCAACAAAAGGTGGGTGCGCCCTACGGTTATGGGAAGCCTCGACGATCACACGGAAAACGACAGAGCGGTGGGATCAGCCCGGAGGCAGGCGCGGGCGGTGGAGGGTGGTCTTCCGCATGTAAGATGATCCATTTGTGTCTCGATCGTCGCCCTTGCTTACGCGCGCCGTCTCTGAGGGAGGACTAAAAGAAGGGCTCATCGGACCCAGAACTGGCGGACACGCTGGAGGAAGTACTCTCTCCGCATAGGAGGTGGTTTTTTTCCCTGTCATCGGCTATTCAGTAAACGCGGCTGATTCTGCCGTGTCGGCTCCCGTTTCCCAAACTCCAGGGACTCACTGTCACGGTTGCGCATGAGGTGTCAGAGTGGGAGCTCCGAGAGCGCCGGGAGCGGGAGAAAGAGCGGGAGACAGAGGCGGAGGAGCTGGATACCGCAGGGAAATGGGGTGTCGAGGGGGAGATAGCGCTTTTCCTACCCACCCCCCTTTCATGGCATCCGTAGATGAGGGGTAGAAGTCTGGGGACGGTTTCCTTTGCTCTTTCTTTTATCTTTCTTTGTTATTCCCTTGGTGCGCCTTACATCTTCTTGGGACAGGCCTGGGCGGAGGGCAAACGGGGAGCTTGCAATGTGCCGCCACCGTGCGGACGGTGGACGGGAAAAACGGATAAAATGTACGCCGCCATAGTCTAGATAGGCTGAATGCGAGTATGATTAAACAAAAAAAAACAGTCACGGTTGCGTGGCCTATCAATCACCGGCATGTCACCACCACTTGGGATCTACGAGTTTACGGGGTTTTTTTCAGACACAAGGAGGAATGGGTTTTCTTTTGAAATGGATTGAAGACAAAAAAAACGCTTGCTGCCACGTCTCTTTTGCTCACCAAGGCCACCCCCGGTCGCTGGGCCCCAGGAAAACCACGAGAAAGACTTGCGATGTTGAAGCGCGGAAATAGGAATCGTATCTCTCGGAGTAGGGGCCTCCGAAACACGTATGGTAGCCAGAAAGCAATCTCGCTCTGTTTAAACGCCTTATGGTAGTGCGCATTGGACCGAGCAAGGTCTCCGTCCTGTTCTCCCGCCTACCTTCCAACAGGGACGTATGTGCCACAGCCGTGACATACTGTTTCTAATAAAACCAACCGCCTATCACCCTCTGCACCCAGACAGCTCTCTACACATTACCGTCCATCTTCCTGCTTCCGCCGCACATGCACATCCTCTCTCCCGCTACAAACTACCTGCGTGCCGATATATCTACGATCCCGTGCCGGCTTAGTATTATGTGGCCCTTCACCGGGCACCACACCAGCGAAGTTTGCCCCTTGTTTGTGAACGATCAATCTGGCGGTTCTGGGTGTTTACTATTCACCCACACAGGACCGAGCACGCGCACAAACACTCGACGGCACACTACCTTAGCACGGCTACATTCGGCTGTGAAATCCACTCCTGTCCATAGCTTCTTCGCCCCTACCACCAATACAAATGGATGCTCTACGGTCGAAGGGTGTGTCAACGTGAGGTCTGCTCCTGATGGTCTACAGAAATTCATCGTCGCTAATTCTGAGCGCCTTAAACCCGGCATCCCGTCGTCAGCTTTAGGTAGCCCTCGGTCAACCAGAGACCCTCCGTCCGGCTACTGTATCACGAACTATCGAAAGACCGCAATTGGCAATCGATCATATCCGTGTCTCGATCCGCCGTCCTCGTTCCAAAACCTCCTGACCTACTACGAACCCTCGACCATTACGCATTGTCTAGCCGTCCGCTGTACCGTATCCTCTAGGTTCATTGATCACAGACTACCCGCCGTCTCATCGTCTCAATCCTCTACTCCGTCCCAGTCGATCGGCTTCCATAGCGAAAGATCCGAGGTTGCTCACGCCGGGATAGCCGCCCCCTATCCAACTACACAACCACCAACAATCATCACGCATTACAAATCAGCGGGACCACGACCAGCACGACTGTCGACCGATCCATTGTTACACCAAACTTCGTGCGTATCCCGAATGATCCACCGCCAGTACGAACAATCTTTCATTGGGTGGTCTGAGCCGTGCGCAACAATGCAAAGATCAATACCTACTACAGGCGGTGCAGCATTGCACTAACTTGGATCGTATCCATACCATTTGCTGCCGGAAAGAACAATGCAATGGTAAGTCATCCTTGACTCTGCCCAATATTCCATGCGATGCACTAACGACACGGACCATCCAGCAATATCACCTTCCCCCTTATTCCGGACAATAAACTTCCAATACCAGCGGTGCAAACACACGCCCATCCCTCGATCTCCCCGCTGTATCCAGACAAAACCAATTCATTTTCACCAGCTACAGATGTGACATCGGCCGCCTGGAGTCCAATATGTACCGTTGACGGATCCCTGATAAAGGGGGCGTTTCGGGGCCACCACGAACTTGGGATTCCACCGTCTCGGATTGCCGTAACTACCTCGCCCAACGGCGGGAAGGAGGCAAGACTGTGAGACGAAGCTATATATCTATCGCACTATTTAGGGTGTATTCGGGCTGGGTTCTATGAGTGTTTTTGCTCGGAAGGTTCACTGGGTGAGTGAACTTCTCTGGCACCAACCTGGTCTTACACATTGCTGATCGCTCAGCGAATATTGCACAGGCTCCTAGGGTTGCCTTCTTCGTTTGCATCGACATCAACGGTCACGCATCGCCTTTTACTTCAGCCCATTGTATTGCCCACACGCCATCTTGTCCGCTGTACCGGAGCATACCAAGTTGGAGAGAAGAACGTCGTTGATACGAGGTCGTGCATACACGAGTGTTTGTCTGAAGACCGTTTGGGGATCTGAGAATTTTTCCGCTGTTGAAGTGATCTCCTGTCGTTCCCAACAAGTGCCCAACCGAGCGACAATGATATATGCAGTGAGGAAGGAAAGAATGAATAATCTAAATCGCATCTGCAAAGTTCGTAAATGATCGTAGCAAACTTGCATTTCGCAAGTTCTTGATTTCCTCCAATTGCAATACCGCGACGTAAACACTCCAACGCCAACGGCATCCCACACACCCTCCTGCCGCGCCCATGCACAACTACATGAATGGTAGCATGACACCACAGGGTGTAGACTTACAAGTGGTGCAGTTCATGAATGGCTGGCGTGACGAGGAGGGTGTACGGGTTTGGGGATGTGGAAAAGAGGATCGTCATACCGACTTCTGCGAGTAACAAGGCTGGCAACGATATTGCCAACGAGGAATCCGGTGTGCCAGTAAGCAGATCTCATGTCGCTAGCCGAAATGCGGCGGGAAAGAAACCAATGTCGTAATCTCGCACAGTGGCCAGAATGGCAACATTGATTCGGCCATCCGAAGATGGCCGGGAGGAAACATCTTTGCTCTTAGGACTTCCGGAAGGTCCTAAGGGCAAAGGGAGAAAACCCCCCGTATGACCTGGGAATGATCATACTTCTCCGAGTAAGGAATGGGTAATGGTCTGCCTTGGGTATACGGGTATCTAAGGATAGAGGGCATGCAGAGCCAATAGGGAAGTGAGAGGAGATACCAGCTCCGCCTAGGGTATATGTGAATTGGGGGTAAAAGGCGTGCAGAATCAGTAGGGAAATATGGTATGGGTAATGATATGCCTATGGGTATATTTGTATCCAGGGGTAGAAGGCATGCAGAATCAATAGGGAAGCAAAAAATCCAGAAAGCAACGCGAATCATTTTTTGGGGGGGTTTTTTTTGGAGGGGTAAGAATATCGCCTGCTGGGGTAGAGTGTGTATGTGGCAGGCGACGGGTAATGTGGGGAAGGATACAAAAAACAAACGCGCTGAAAAAAGGCAAAAAAAGAGAGAAAGAAATAGACCTACCGGCATACTTACCGACGGAGTGCCTTGAGCCGGTAGGCCGTCAGAACCGTCTTCTCCCCCTCCTTCATCAGGTAATCCTCGAGGTCCCACTCGTTGATCACCTTCCAGAGGATCGTTCCGTCCTCCTCAAGGGTCCGTCCCCCCATCTCCTGGAAGGTCCGGAAGAGGTCCGCGTCCCATCCAGTCGGCAGCCTCCTCAGCACCACGACCTCCAGCTCGTGGTCGGCAAGCTCGATACTTACCGTGGCCTCCTTACCTTGCCAGAGGTGACGGATCTCACGCCTGACAGGCCAGTTCTCCTGCTGGGGCCGCTCCTCCTGGCGGGGCTCCTCCGCTTCCGGTTCCACGGCCGAGGCCACCTCCGAGTCCATCTCCTCCTCGGATTGGCAGGTCGCTTCCGCGAACCAGGCAGTCTCCACGGGTCCGGTACCGAGCTCCAGTACCCTTCCGTCCACAACGATCGTGTCCGGAAACTCACCGTGCGCGCAGACATCGTCGACCCAGATGCAGATCGCGAGGCTGTCCAGGTCCGTGTCCTCAGTGGCACCGTCCAATTCCTCCTCGCCACTCAGGATCGATTCGAGATTGACAAGTACGACCTCGCCGGAGCCACCCCAGCATGGAGTATCGTACTCCGCAGCGAGGTCGTCCAGTGCCAATTTAAAACCGGGAACTGAGCGGCGATCCGGGGACTCTCTGACAAGGCACGTGTCATTCGAGTAGGTGGCCGAGGCTACGCGCTCCGGGGCTCCGATTTTCGATAACGCGGAGCTTGCGGGGAGACCATCTGCGGTGGTTCTAGCGTCTGGGGGAGAGGGGCCGGATACCTGCGAGTCCGTCTCCGAGAACTCCGAAAGGCCATAGTCGGAGCACCGGAAGGGACGCCCATCGAAGATATCACCCCGGGATGGGGTGGAGGCGGCCGACTCTGTGTCAGTATCGTCGGACAGACTGTCGTCTGCCAACTGGGAGGGGCCTGAGAGGAAGGAGGAGCCGGAGGGGGAGGCGGAGTCGGAAGTGCCGGCGACGTCGGGGGCACTGGCGGCATCTGAGGGGCCGGTGGTGCCGGAGGGGCCCTCAAGTTCCCGGCTACTAACAGCACGCGGGAAGTTCAAGGTGGCGTGAACCACCGTTGAACGAGCGGCACACCTGAGGATGGCCACGGAGGGGGTGCGCGTGGTCGGGATTCGGGACGCCCGTACCTTGCGGGTCGTCTCGGTCTCCGAGGGGGGCGAGAAGGAGGCGGCGGCAGCCGAGTGCGCTTCCGCGTTGCCCGAGATTCTGGGCACACGTGAAGCCTTCGCATGCACGCAACGAGCGCGCAGTGCGATCCTCTTCAAGGCCTCCTTGGAGGGCCCGAGAGGGAGGGGAAGACGGGAGGAGAAGGGGGAAGAGACGAACCTGGCATCCTTACCGTTGCCGCACGCGTGTGGCCTTTTTCCATGCACGACGTGGGCGCGCATGGCAATCTTGCTCATCAGAGCAGTGGCGGAAACAGAGGCGGAGCGGGGGAGGCGAGAAGCGGCAGCAGAGGAAACCATCTTAGCTGCAAGGAGCGAAGAGAGGCGAACAGGAAGGAAGAAGAGAGAGAGGATGAAAGAGAAGTGAGGGGCTCGCGGAGCCAAAGGAGAAGAGAGAGGAATGAGGTGAGAAGAGGAAAGCGAGAAGAGTGAAGGAAGAACCTGAAGATGGAGGATTGGTTTGAGGTGAGTGAACAAAAAGGAAGAGGGGGGAGAGGAGTGGCCTTTAAATATGAATGTACTCGCCAAGCGTTTTGGCAGACAATTAGACTTCGGGGCTGCCCAGTTTTCCTGAGGATCGAGAAATGGGCGGGGCTGCCTTGGTTTTCTCAGCCTCGTGCCAGATTTGTTTGTTCCCCCGCAGATTTGGCCGACAATTAGACTTTGGTGGTTCCTTGATTTTCTCAGGATCTTGCCAGATGCGTACGTTTTCCTGCGGATTTTGGTCGGCAATTTGACTTCAGGGCTGCCTAGCTCTCCTGAAGATCGAGCAATGGTCAGGGCTGCCTTGATTTCCCAGCCTCGTGCCAGATTTGATTGTTTTCTCGCAGATTCTGGCCGGCAATTAGACTTCAGGACTGCCTCGATTTCTCGGGATCTAGCCAGATGCGTTCGTTTTCTCGGGGGTTTTGGTCGACAACCTGACTTCAGGGCCGCCTAGTTCTCCTGAGGATCGAGCAATGGTCAGCGCTGTCTCGATCCTCTGAGGCGCGTGCCAGATGTGATTGTTTTCCTACGGATGTGGCCGACAATTAGACTTCTGGGCTGCCTTGTTTTTCTGGGGATCTAGCACGATGTGTATGTTTTCCATGAGATTTCGGTAAGGGTCACGGCGATGGCCTGTTAAGGCTTATTCTATGGCAGCGCGTTGGTGTCTGGCAGGCTCGCGAGTAAATCCGCATGGCCACCAGCAGGGCGCTGTTCGTGGAGATAGTGAACTGGATTGAAGATACACAGTCGAAGGCAGGATATCCCTACATTTGAAACGGGCCTCGGGGACTCCTCAGGGGAAAGGACGGAATACTGTCTTGCGAGTCCAGTGCTTGGAGACTTGGGCAGCCGTCATCTCCGGACGTCGTCATTCTGACATACTGACAGATGTCCTTGTACGCCAACCACTCCCCGCAGGACTGCCACTACTTGTTTACCTGACTGCGGACAGGAATACTGGGTAAAATGTACCCCGCCATGATCTATATAGGTCGAATGCGAGTATGATTAAACAAAAAAAAAAACAGCTTGTTTACCTAAGCCACGGGCGGCAGCTACTAGTTTTTTTTTTGTTTAATCATACGAGCATTCAACCTATATAGATCATGGCGGGGTACATTTTGCCCAGTTTTCCTGTCCGCAGTCCGCGCGGTGGCGGTTCGTTGCAAGCTCCCCCTTTGCCCTCCGCCCAGGCCTTTCCCAAGAAAGAGTAGATGCCCCCAAGGAAATCAAGAAAGGGAAGAACAAAAGAAAAACCCGATCCGTCCCCTACTCCTCGCCTTCAGATGCCATGAATGAGGGGGTGGGAAGGAACAGCGGGAGTTCCTCCCCTTCCTCCTCCACAGCCCCCAGCGTCTCCGCCTCATCCCCCCGGGCCTCCAGCCGTTCCCGCCGCTCCCGGAGCTCCCACTCAGACACCTCACTCCCGGCGTGGCCTTCTTCTTCCAGCGGTGGCACCAGTCTTCCCACGTCCGTAGAGGCGAGAAATTCCAGTACTGCCCGCCCACACCCATCGGCCAGCAGGTCCCGGGCCGTCCACCTGCTCTTCCACCTCGGTGGCACCAGTCTTCCCACGTCCGTAGAGGCGAGAAATCCCAGTACTGCCCGCCCACACCCATCGGCCAGCAGGTCCCGGACCGTCCACCTGCTCTTCCACCTCTTGGTCTCCTTCAGCACCTCCGCCCACAGAATCTTCTGCTGCATCTTCCACTCCGGGCACACCTTGAAGAGGTGGTCTCTCGTTTGCGAGGGGCACTTGCACCACCAGCACTGGACATCGGGGCGGACCTTAGCCCAGTGCAGGTATTGTCCTGTACGGGCGTGTCCTGTCTTCAGCTGGTAGTACCTCGAGGCGAGCCTCTTGGTGCTGTCAGCCACCGCGCCATCGGGTTTCTGGCTCTTCGGCATGCGGTACTTCGTCTTCGAGGTCCGGCCCCCACCACTGACGTGCCTCCGCCCACTTCTTCTCCGAGATCTCCCGCTTGAGGTTGGCGAGGGATCGTGGGAGAGGTGCCGCCCGCACCTCCGTCCGGCCTGAGGAGCTTAGCCACTCCACCCCGCGGGTGTTCGGCTCCCCTGCTGCAATCTTCGCCCACTCATCGGCCTTCTCGTTGCCAGCGACTCCCTTGTGGGCGGGGCACAATTAGGGTTTCGATGACGATGCCCTTCCTGGCCCTGCGCAGCATGGTGATCTGCTTCCGCGCCTGGAGGGCGTACTGTTGCCCGGGGCCAGGTTCGTCCGATGCCATCTGCCTGATGGCTGCCTGTGCATCCGAAAAGATGGTGACCCGTTCCGGGGTCGTGCTCCTTTGCGCTGCCAGCTCCAGTGCATGGGCAAGAGCGGCGCACTCTGCATCATAGGCCCCCTGGCTGTTGCCCATATGCACTTTGGCGCCCGCCCAAGTTAGGCCCCGCTTCCACACCACCAAGTACCCGGTAGCCCCACCATCGAGCCGTGAGCCGTCCGTGAACAGGTTAGCCTAGGTCGGGTCCTCTCTGCCTCTGCTTTTGCCTCGGCTTCCTCCTCTTGCAGTAGCTCCGCGTCGAGCGGCATCTACTAGTGGGTGGTAGGGAGAATCACTAGCACCCGCAACGCTTGCTTCGAAGGCATGCAAACGACTCTCCTCATTGGGTTCAATCGGATCCAGCGAGTCCGGCCGGGTCGGTGCTGCTCGGATTGAGGGGAATCGATGCTAGATAGCCGTTTCGTCCGCAGAGAACTGTGAGCCGGAGGGATAGCTCCTCTCCCCACCTCGGCCTGCCCTAGAGTAGGGAAAGGCAAGCAAGGCAAGCTGAGCCCCAGTCGGAGGTTGGGAGCGAATACGGGAAAGAGGTCGGGAGGCTCGTTGCTGGAAAGAATGGTCCCGCCCGCCTGACACTAACCCTAACACCTTGTGCGCCGTTGCCCTGGCGTCCGTCGTGCATTCATGTCACAATGGATACACTATCCACGGACGACAATTCCCCTCTACCTTAGTTCCATTCTCTCCTCTCTCTGAGGGCCTGCGATACACTTGCCCTTCCCCAACTGCCCGTATCCACACTCACCTCAGCACGATGATATATTCGCCTTGCTGTGTTGGCCCAACTACATCGAGTTCCTCGTTTGCTGTGATCGTCCGTTTTCTTCCCTGCCAGCGGACCATATGCGTCTGGATGTCGATCCCGCGCCCGATCAGACGGCAGAGCACGAGCTCCTTCAGCCCATTATCCGTGCCCACAACGCTACCAACCCAGTTGCTGTGCGTGCTTTTCAGCAGCCATGTCCCTACGAGATAGCTGCTGAGCTTTCTCCCCAGTCTGGCCTTGAATTACAGGCCTCGCACCCCCACTCCTGCTGTTCAAAAGGACCGCAACTGACGACCGAGAGTCTCTCTGTCCCGACCCGTCCGCCTTGCCCCATCCGTGGCCTCCTTGCCAATGGAAGGTGCAGTCAGGCGGTACTTGACTTCCTCTCCACCACAGATGTTGGGAGGCTGGTCCCCGCTGGGGAAGACGCAGCGAGCGAGGTGTCTGGGTGAGAGCGCAGGGAGCGGGAAAAGGAGAGGGAGAGCGGAGGCGGAGGAGTTGAGTGACACGGCGGAGCTGGGGGCCGGGTGGGGCACTGCCGTGTTCCTGCCCACACCTCCCTTCATGGCATCCGCGGACGAGGAGTAGGGGGGAGGCCTGCTTCCCCTGGCACTTCCCTCCGCTATTTTCTTCATGCATGATAATGATATATCTTATTGGGACAGGACTGGGTGGAGGGGAAAGGAGCGCCTGCAACGCACCGCCATCACGCGAACAACGGTCGGGAACTGGCCACCATAGCCTACATAGGCTGAATGCGAGTTCGATTGGGGGGCGGCGGGGGCCGGTCGAAGCGGGGCGACGCCTTGCCCCAAAACATCTGACCTACTAGGAACCCTCCATCAATACACACTTTCTGGCTGTCCGCTGTACCGTATCCTCTCGATTCATTGTCATCACGAACTATCCTCCGCCTCAACTCCCGAATCCTCTACTCTGTCCCAGTCGATCGGCTTCCACGTGGAAGGTCCGGGGTTTCTCCCGCTCGGGTGGCCCACCTCCCCAAGACCCACAGCCACCAATAACCAACGACCACGACCAGCACGACAATCGACCGATCCGACATTATGCCGCACGAAAAACCATGCCTATCGCGAACGATCCACCGCCAGCACGAGCGATTGGTCTATGCCGACCGCGGCAATCGAGTGATCAATTCCTACTACGGGCGGTGCAGCATTACAACGTCTCGAACCCATCACCGTACCCAAAATAATATCGTCATGATCCAATACGGTCGCACAAGATCAATGAATCATCGTCATCATCACCGTACCCAAACCGTTCAATTCCAGTAAGAACAATGCAACGGTAAGCCGTCCTGGACCCCGCCCCATATTCCACGTGATACACTGACGACGTGCACCATCCAGCATTACGCCCTCCACGTTATTCCAGACGATTCACTTCCGATATGAACGGCGCAAGTTGAACTTCCTCGATTCCCCCGTCGTATCCAAACCAAACACGCGATTTCCACCAGCAACAGATGTGGAACCCGTCGCCTAGAGTTTACTTTGTATCGTTGGCGGATTCCCGGTCGGGGGGGGGGGGGGGGGGGGGGTGTTCCGGAGCCACCGCGAACCTAGGATTCCCTCGTCTCGGATTGTGCGGCGGCAGACTGCAAGACAGGGAAAGAATACTATCGTACATTTGGGGGCTGGGTTCCGTGAGGGGTTTTGCTCTTCCACCAACCTAGTCGCTGACATTGCTGATCGCTCAGCTAATCTCGCACCGGCTGCTAGGTAAACATCGACATTGAATTTCAATCATCGCCTTCTACTGCAGATACCTTCTGCTCATGGACTTCCCTGACGCGCCGCCTTGCCCCTACTGTACTGGAGCATTCCATGTTAGAGAGAACAACGTCGTTGGTCGTGTCTACATAAGTGTTTTTCTGAGTACCTTCAGTGGAGCTCAGGGTTCTTCAGGCGATGGAAACGATCTCTGGTCGTTCCAAAAAGGGGAGCCATCCGTGTCTCATCTAGAAAGCTCGGAGGTGGTCGTACATACTATGTTTACATTTCGTGATTCCTGATTTCCAACAATTCCAATGCCGCGCCGCAAACACTCGGACTCTCACCCCATCCCGCTCTCCTTCCTGACACGTCCATACACAACCTCCCTTAGGAAACATCGGGACCCATCCCAAACCCAACCGCTGATAAACCTTCAGGCCCCAGTGGTCCCAATATTCCAACACTCACTAGGCACATCTCCTGTTGCCCTAGCCCGGCTGAATATGAACGATAAATCTTCTGTACGGAATGGCGGGTCGACAATGCCAATTACGGCATCAGGTGTGATCACTACTGCAGGCCAGGGTAGTTGGTCGCTCAAGTTATCGCGGCATGTAGCATCTTGAGTTGTAGAATGAGATCGCAGGGTGTACACTTACAACGGGTGCGCTTCGTAATGGTGGCTGGCTTGACGAGGCCGGGAGTACGTGTTGGGGAATGTGGAAAGGAGGCGGATCGTCATACCCGTGAACTATGGGCAAAAAGGCTGGCCACGTAGCAGCGAGGATCTCGGTGCGCCAGTAAGCACCTCTCGTGACACAAGACGTCCAATGTACCGGGAAAGAAAACAATGTCGTAGTCTCGCACAGTGGCCAGAATGACAACATTGATTCGGCCATCCGAAGATGGCCGGGAGGAAACATCTTTGCCCTTAGGATTTCCGGAAGGTCCTAAGGGCAAAGGGAGAAAACCCCCCGTATGACCTGGGAATGATCATACTTCTCCGCATAAGGAATGGGTAATGGTCTGCCTATGGATATATGGGTATCTAAGGACAGAGGGCATGCAGAACCAATAGGGAAGTGAGAGGGAATACCATATGGATAATGCTCCGCCTAGGGCATGTGGATCTGGGGTAAAAGGCGTGCAGAATCAGTAGGGAATATGTTATGGGTAATGATATGCCTATGGGTATATTGGTATCCGGGGGGTAGAAGGTATGCAGAATCAATCGGGAAGTGAAAAGAAGACATAAAAACAAAACCAGAACCAAAAAACCAAGAAAGCAACGCGAACCATTTTTTTGGGTTTTTTTTTGAGGGGTAAGGATATCGCCTGCTGGGGTGAATGTGTGTATGAGGCAGGCGACGGGTAATGTGGGGAAGGATACAAAAGACAAACGCACCGGAAAACAAGGCAAAAAAATAAATAAATAAATAAAACTTACCAACACACTTACCGACGGAGTGCCTTCAGTCGGTAGGCCGTCAGAAACGTCTTTTCCCCCTCCTTCATCAGGTAATCCTCGAGCTCCCACTCGTTGATCACCTTCCAGAGGATCGTGCCATCCTCCTCAAGGGTCCGCCCCCCCATCTCCTGAAAGGTCTGGAAGAGGTCCGCGTCCCATCCAGTCGGCAGCCTTTTCAGCACCACGACCTCCAGCTCGTGGTCGGCAAGCTCGATGCTTACCGTGGCCTCCTTACCTTGCCAGAGGCGACGGATCTCACGCCTGACAGGCCAGTTCTCCTGCTGGCGCCGCTCCTCCTGGCAGGGCTCCTCCGCTTCCGGTTCCACGGCCACCTCCGAGTCCATCCCATCCTCGGATTGGCAGGTCGCTTCCGCGAACCAAGCAACCTCCACGGGTCCGGTACCGGGCTCCAGTACCCTTCCGTCCACAACGATCGTGTCCGGCAACTCACCGTGTGCGCAGACATCGTCGACCCAGATGCAGATCGCGAGGCTGTCCAGGCCCGTGTCGTCGGTGGCACCTTCCAATTCCTCCTCGCCGCACAGGATCGATCCGAGGTTGACAAGTACGACCTCGCCGGAGCCACCCCAGCATGGAGTATCATACTCCGCAGCGAGATCGTCCAGTGCCAATCCAAAACCGGGAACTGAGCGGCGATCCGGGGACTCTCTGACAAGGCACGTGTCATTAGAGTAGGTGACCGAGGCTGCGCACTCCGGGGCTCCGATTTCCGACAAAGCGGAGCTGTTGGGGAGGCCATCTGCGTTGGTTCTGGCGGCTGGGCGAGAGGGACCGGATACCTGCGAGTCCGTCTCCGAGAACTCCGAAAGGCCATAGTCGGAGCACCGGAAGGGACGCCCATCGAAGATATCACCCCGGGATGGGGTGAAGGCGGCCGACTCTGTGTCAGTATCGTCGGACAGACTGTCATCTGCCAACTGGGAGGGGCCTGAGAGGAAGGAGGAGCCGGAGGGGGAGGAGGAGTCGGAAGTGCCGGCGGCATCCGAGGGGCCGGTGGTACCAGAGGGGCCCTCAAGCTCGCGGCTGCTAACAGCACGCGGGAAGTTCAAGGTGGCGTGAACCACCGTTGAACGGGCGGCACACCTGAGGATGGCCGTGGAGGGGGCTCGCGTGGTCGGGATTCGGGACGCCCGTGCCTTGCGGGTCGTCTCGGTCTCCGAGGGGGGCGAGAAGGAGGCGGCCGCAGCCGAAGGCGCTTCCGCATTGCCCGAGATTCTGGGCACACGTGAAGCCTTCGCATGCACGCAACGAGCGCGCAGTGCGATCCTCTTCAAGGCCCCCTTAGAGGGCCCGAGAGGGAGGGGAAGACGGGAGGAGAAGGGGGAAGACACGAACCTGGCGGCCTTACCTTTGCCGCACGCGTGTGGCTTTTTTCCATGCACGACGTGGGCGCGCATGGCAATCTTCCTCATCAGAGCAGAGGCGGAAGCGGAGGCGGAGCGGGGCAGGCGAGAAGCGGCAGCAGAGGAAACCATCTTAGCTGCAAGGAGCGAAGAAAGGAAATGGGAAGGAAGAAGAGAGAGAGGACGAAAGACAAGTGAGGGGCTCGCGGAGCCAAAGGAGACGGAGAAGAAGGAGGAGAGAAGAGGAAAGTGAGGAGAGAGGAAGAAGAACCTGAAGATGGAGGATTGGTTTGAGATGAGTGAACAAAAAGGAAGAGGGGGAGGGGAGGGGCCTTTATATATGAATGTACTCGCCAAGAGTTTTGGCAGGCAATTAGACTTCGGGGCTGCCCAGTTTTCCCGAGGATCGAGAAATGGGCGGGGCTGCCTTGGTTTTCTCAGCCTCGTGCCAGATTTGTTTGTTTCTCCGCGGATTTGGCCGACAATTTGACTTCAGGGCTGCCTTGTTTTTCTGAGAATCTAGCCAGATGAGTACGTTTTCTCAGATATTTTGGTCGATAATTAGACTTCCGGGCTTCCTGGTTTTCCTGAGGATAGAGCAACGAGTGGAGCTGCCTTGATTTTCTGAGTCTCGTGCCAGATGTGTTTGTTACCCCGCAGATTAGGACAACAATTTGACTTCCGGGCTACCTTGTTTTTCTGACAATCTAGCCAGATGCATAACTTTTCCCAGAGATTTTGGTCGATGATTTGACTTCAGGGCTGCCTAGTTTCTGTGGATCGGGGGGCAGCCTTGGTTTTCTGAGGCTCGTGCCAGATATGTTTCTTTTCCCGCATATTTGGCTGACAATTAGACTTCTGATGGGCGGGGCTGCCTCGATTTTCTGAGGCTCGTGCCAGATATAATCGTTTCCCCGCATATTTGGAGCCAAACAGGTTGCCTTGTTCTTCGGCCGAAGGCGTTTGCCCCGAGATTCTGGCCCACAATTAGACATCAGCGCTGCCTTGTTTTCCTGACGATCTGTGATCAATTACCGAGCACAATCGTACCAGAGAATTCCCCAGGATGAGCGAGAGTGGGAGGCAGTATGGAGAAGAGCAGAGACAACTCGTATTCTCTATATTGTCTAAGTATATAGAAAGAAAGAGAGAAAGAAAGGAGAAAAGAACTAATTATGTACAGAATGATCCTCTGCCACGCAACGTCTCCTAATGCGGCTCCTCGCAATACACCTTTTCCATGGCATTGTGTTGCTGTCGCCACGGCCTTGTCCGATGCCAGCCTCGCCCGACGCAGGCATTGTCTAATCCACCCCGGCGTCCTGCACCTGAGCAGCGAGAAGTGATTCCACCAGGATCTAGTCCGATGCGTATGTTTTCCCTGAGATCTCGGTCGACAATTAGACTACAGGGCTGCCTGGTTTTCCTTAGGGTCGGGCGGCGGCGGGGCTGCCTTGTTTTGCCGAGGGTCTACCGAGGAAATACACAACCCGATCGTCGACAAGTGCGACTCTAATACCTGACGAAGCGGAACAATTGCAGTCAGTCAAGGGGCCGGCGGTGTTAGCACAGGACAGCGACAATTCAGGGCCACAACGATGGCCTGTTGAATCTCATAATATTCTATGGCGGCGAGTGGGTGTCTGGCAAGCGCGCGAGTAGATCCCCATAGGCGGCCAACAGGAGGCTGCCTGAGGAGATTTGTGATGACTTTTTGGACAGTTCTGCAGTGTGAGCTGCGTGAAGGCGAACAGAACCAGGAGGTGTCGTGAAGTATTTTTAACTGCAGAAGTGTTGGAAATGCTTCTCGCGGCGTTCTACGTATTGGTGTTGTTCGCCGAGCCGGTTGTTTGGATTTGGCGCTTGTGCCTTAGAGTTTGTTGAGGACACTATTAAATTGTGTAGGGCGTAAGCTGGGAAGTGTGAGAGGAGGATCTTTTTTCTGCGGGTTCATTCCTTTTCTCCTGCTGTTCACGATTGAATACAACGAAGTTATGAGCCATTCGGACGACCAGTATCCATACGCTTTGTGTATCCTCATCTCATACGGCATTCAGACTGATCGAACTCCTATCGTTCATTTCCATCCGCATTGCTAATCGGTATTATTTCAATAAGAAGGGGATAGTTAGAGAGAGCAGCGCGTTTGTTTTGTAGACGGCGGGTTACCCAAAGTCGGCCAACCACCGAGGTCTCCCTCGCGGAGGCCGCAGCGGAGCTATCGAACGCTCATCTCTCCGAGCCCGACATCTACATTTCCTCCCAGGCGCGGCATCCCCGACCGATCCTACTCCGCGACCCGCCGACCGAGTTTGGAGACGCAATGCACATTGCGCTTATCCATGCACTATGTTGGAATATGCGGATCGATAGAGATGAAGATTGTAAATTGGATTGAAGATACTTAGTCGAAGGCAGAACATTCTCTCTATATACAACGGACCTCAGGGACCCCTCAGAAAAGGACGGAATACTGTCTCGCGAGTGCAGGTGCTTGGAGGCTCGGGCAGCCGTCACCTCCGGACGCGCCGCCTCCTGGTCCATCATCTCCGGGCGTCCATCATTCCGACATACCGACAGATAGTTCTTGTCGACCAACTACCCCCGCAGCCGTTTCTACGGGCCTCGTGGCCGTGGCAGGTTGGTTAAGCAGATGGACAAATCTTGCGGGAGGGACGAGCTAGACGGACAGGTCTGTCAAGCATCTTGGACTTCATGGAAAAGATTCTTCTTTTCTTTGCTAGCTGCCTTATGGCGGCTATCTATGCTTAACTATTGTGGTATCAATCTATCGACGTGCCTGCCGCGCGCGCAACGTATCGAGCCCGGGAAAGAGTACGTTGGCGCCGAGCGTGGCGACGGCGACCATGAGCACGCAGACGGCGAAAAGAGCGTCACACATCTCGCTGATCGACCACTCCCAGCGTGTCACCCGCAAGTCGCCGAGAGTAACGAGCACGATCCGCCGCCAGACGTTGGCGGGCGCGGGGGCGGGCAGGGGCGTCGTCGCCGGGACCGGCGGGTATCCGCTTGAGGTGGTTGCCGCTGTGGTCGGAGCGCGAGCGCAGCTTACTGTACGGGCGTCAGCACGGGAACGCATCGCCTCTCTATGGCGGGGGAATGGACGTCTTGTCATCGTGTAGGCACTCGCGTGCGACGGCTGCTCGGTACGCGAGACCGCGAGCGTCTTGCCCGACGTGCGACGTTCGTGTGAATTCGCACCGGCGGCGCTGCAATGGTATAGAAGTCCGAGGATCAGGAGAAGGCGAACCGGGGTCGCGCTGAACTTCATCGCGACGGGAGTCGTGAGTGTTCCGGGCAGGTGTGGTCAGCCAAGGGGCTTTTGTGGCGTGGTTGGGTGCAAACTACAACTTTCGTTCGAAGCTTAGGAACGGGAATAAACTTGCCCGGCTCGTTTCTCGAAGGGTGGTCAAGCCGAGCTGATGCGCGACAATCCACAAGGCTGTTCAGGCATACATATGTAAGTATGGGTTTTTTGTTTTGTCATTGATCGCATGCGACCTATGGTGACCATGGCAATTACGCACTGTCCATTTCCCGTCCGCAGTCCGCCCACCGTTCAGGCACTCGGGAACTTTCATTGTTATTATATTATTTATTCATTGCCCGCACACTACCTAGCTAGATCATGGCGAGAAAGTGCATTCGGAAACCTATCGTGTGTGATGGTGCCTGATGTGGTTGTCGCTGCAAGGACCCACGAGCCGGCGATCGAGGTTTGCAATCCTTGTCGGTACTAGGTCGTCAGGGCAACGGAGAATTGCAGGGGAGGTGACGGGGGTGTGTGCGGGGATTTGGGTAAGGTATGAGAATACATAAGTCATGACTTAATAACACCAGTGCACGATGCTATTTCCCTGGAATGTAAGCGGGCGCTCTGATTGGTTCCACTGAATGACACTCCAAGGCCTGCGGGGGCTGGGCAAGAACAAAAGTCAGCATGTGGATAGACATCAGCACCGTCACCTGACTTAAGAACGTGCACCTTGCAAAACCACAATTTTTTTTTGAGCGTTCCTATTTTGAAAAATAGCACCGATTTAGGACCGACCGGGATTGCTAAACCTCTAACAGTTTGTTTTTAGTTTATTCATTAGTTACTCGCATGCGCAATATGGGCAGTGGCGTCCTATCTTCACAAGACGACCACACGTCACTCCTACTGATAGCTGTAAGCCCTCTTCGCAGCTTCATCGAATCTTTCACGCATACTCGGCAAAATATAGTCATAAAGAGCTTCCTTATCCTTCTACTCAAGTTATTTCCTCGAATCAAAGAATTTTTCCAACTCGTCCTCAATTTGCCACCTAAGTCATACGTCATGCAATCGTCGAAGTTTGATGGAACGAATTACGAAGACTAGAAACGAAGCTTCACATCTGCGCTCGACGCAATCGATGCCTTCAACATTTTCACCGGAGACGAATAACAACACCACCTTCGAATGTACGGCGGCTAAAGCGGCGACTGATAGCTACCGCCGCATGCACGCCGAATATCCAGATCCATATTCGCGATCTCCAAGACCCTAAAGAGATCTGTGGCACACCCCATAAACGACTCGATTCCACTGCACCGCAAAGCGGAAGAGCTACGATTCTTACCAGGTTCCTCAATGCTCGTCCAACATCAGAAGAAAGAGTCGGGGACTCTATCGCACGCCTACAGAGCTACCAAGCTCGACTTCACGGTACCAATGAAGCAATATCGGACGGATTACTCATAACTCGCATCTACGATACCGTTTCGCAAGGATTTAAAGGCATTAGCACGAACCTCTGAGACAAACTAAGCATTACCGTCGAAACGGTAATCGCTAGACTTTCCCTCGATGAAGAAGAACGCCGGAACAAATCTTCCACTGGAGGAGTAGCACTGTATACGCAGGTTCAGGTCGAGGTGGGCGAGGACAAGGAAGAGGTAATAACTGGAACCGGTCGGATGGAGGATAAGGAAGACGGGGCAATTGGGATCGATCGGGGACAGCAAGAGCAGTCAAATACCAACAGACGGAATCTCTCCGACAATGGACAATCGCGTCTGTAATGACCGATCTTACCGCATTGGTAGCACGCCGCCTTGGAGAGATTCCGTCTGTTGGTATTTGACTGCTCTTGCTGTCCCCGATCGATCCCAATTGGAGGTGGTTGACAAACCGGGTGATCCACTATGTTTCTGTTCACAATGCATACATTTTACAAGGTATGTTCTTACTTACAAGTTATGTACGTATTGATTTCAGCGTCTGTAGAAACCTTTGATTTACACTACATAAACACATGTGTTAGGTCTTAGCCGAGACTGCTAAACCCATGATCAATTTTTCTCGTTCTGGATCTCGTTCTTTTTCGTCACCGCACTGCTCTCAGATGTTCGACCGGAGTCTCAACCCTACTCCATCCCTCAGCTCTACCCCGCCTCACCACCACCACCAGCAACATCTCACCCGCAACTTCTTGAGACACGTGCTTCCACATCTACCGGCTACCTATCCGCCAATAACATGACAGCCATGCTAGAAGTCATCCGGGCGCTGGCGGTCTTCTTCGCTACAAGCATCCCCATCGCAGCCATCCTGGTGGTATGCTTTTGGCTACTACTGGAAGAGATCGAGGACCACGAGATGGACATACGCAGGGAAAGGATGCGAGAGAGGCGCAGGGAGAGGAGGGTGGATTGATGCCGCTTGCTTCGATGCTTCGTTTTGCTGGGGGTTGATGGTCTGGCAGAGAAACACCCATTGTTGTTCTGTGTGCATCTCCCCTCTGCGGTCCAGAGCAAGGAACTGACGGAAATCGCACAGCAGACTTGTTCACGATCGATGGGGCGCCGACCGCTACTCGATTACCACAGCTCTGGCGATGGTCTTTCAATAACCCCTCCGTTACGCATCGCACGTATCCACCTCGTCGAGACGAAGCTCGATCGTTTGAAGAAATCATTTTCAGGCAGTAACTACTTTCTTTTGTTCACCTGGAACACGGCCGGGTCGGGGGATTAATGGCAGGATCGCTACCTCCGTCTACCGCCTTATCAATCTTTCTCGGTTGTATCCTTGAGGCAAATCGGAAGGAAGTGGGAATAGCAGTGGATGTTTAAACTTTCGAAAGGGGAGGTTTAAGTGCGTGGTCTTCGAGCGCATTCGGTTATTTTGGTTTTCTTTTTCTCTCTTCTTTTTTGATGAAGTGAAATAGACGGGATCGAATGGGATGAAGGGAGAGAAGATGAATGACTGACTGACTATCGATCTATGGGAGCGAAAAGAGAGATATTATATTACTCCGACCACTTGGCCCAGGCTGTGTTGGGTGGGTAGCAATTAGCGATGAGGATAGAAATCAATAACAGGAGTTCGATCTGGCCCAGAGTGCGCTTTGGATACCGCACGACCGATGCCGTGCAAGACCAGTAGACACTGGGAGATGGGTACTGGACGGTCGAGCAGCTCCCAGCTTAGGGTCATGGAGAGAGGAGGGTACTGACACAGAGTCGGCTGCCTCCACCCCCGTCCCGGGGTGATATCTTCGATGGGCGTCCCTTCCGGTGTTCCGACTATGGCCTTTCGGAGTTCTCGGAGACGGACTCACAGGAATCCAGTCCGTCTCGCCCAGCCACCAGAACCGACGCAGATGGCCTCCCGGGCCCACTGCACCGCTGTGTCGGGGATCGGAATCTCGGAGTGCACAACCCCCGCCACCCACTCGGATGGCACGTGCCTTGTCAGAGAATCCCCTGATCGCCGCTCAGTTCCCGGCTTGGAATTGGCACTGGACGACCTCGCTGCGGAGTACGATACTCCATGCTGGAGTGGCTCCGGCTGTCAGAATAATGGGCGTCCGGAGATGACGGATCGGAGACGGTGTCCGGAGATGACGGACCGGAGCCGACACGTCCGGAGATGACAGCTGCCCGAGTCCCCCGAGCACCGGCTTGGGGGACAGTCTTCCGTCTTTACCCCCTGGCGAGTCCCTCAGGCCCGTTGTATATAGAGAGAGTGTTCCTCCTTCGAAGTTGTATCAATCAATTAATTCACCGTCTTCATCTCTATCGATCCCCATATTCCAACACTCGACGTGGGTACGAGATGAGACTCAAGGTAAAGGTGCAAACAGCTTGGGATACACACGGACTACGTGATGATAAGACGTGGATACCAGGAGTTAGCGGATTGATAGCGGATTGAGGTGCTGGCGGGGGTATCGAGCTCGGGCCCTACCAGTCACGTGTAGAGAGTAGTTCAAGGGCTTCGTCTCCAGATCTCGTCGGGAACCTCATCCCGATACACGTCGGACTCTCAGTAAATATTGCGTCGTGTATGTTGTGGATGTTGTGTCGTAATTGTAGTAGATATTGCATCGGGTTATGTCGTCCTGCAGAACCTCCAAGCAAAGTTCAGCGGTCTGTATGCCGGCAGGTTAGCAACAGATACGAGCGTAGGTCAGTTCATGCGAACGAGCAGTGAGCCAGAGATGCGTATGAGGGTAATCCCACAACGTGTACGCGGAATCATAGTAGAAGACGACGAGGACATTGCGCACGTTATTGACGTTCGAGTGGCGGTAAAGGCAGCGAAACCCCTGAGTGGTGGTGGCTGCCTCCGTATAGTACACAACTTTTTATATTATTTAATTGTTTAATCTGATGATTACTGTCTCATCGTCCCGCTTCGACTGGCCCCCGCCGCCCGGGTGGCGGCGAGTTCCGAAACCGGACTAGCATGCTCAGCGCATGAATCGATTCCTTCTCCACCTCTGCACTGCCCGTACCAGACTAGCAGCAATAGATCTGAACAACTCCGCATCCCCCAAACACAGAACTCCCGAATTTCATTCGCTTATCCGACAAAGGGAAACACCGATCATCGGAGTCCACCCCGTCGCCAACCGGAGGATCCAGACTCCCTCTGTACGTACTACACCTGGAGCGACGATCCTATTGGCGTATGCCACCGCCCCTGCGCGCATCGCATCATATGTATGTATCTAGTAGTGACTGACAGGGTGCGTGCAGGGGAGTGCACCCGCGATCGCTCGACGACGTCAGTTCGCTTATGTTTCCGGATTCGGTAATAAATGACTACATGCCATCGATCATGGGTGGTGCATACGACGCCGTGGGCGTCGAGCCCGGGCTCCGATTCGCCGTGGATTTATGCTGCGGATGCATTGGAGTGCGGAGACTCTACTACCGCTGTCTGAAATAGATGAGGAGGAGCCGACAGCGCTGGCAGGTGTGGTCGGCTGCCTTGGCGCGGTCGGCGCAGGAATGTGCCAAGCGGCTGGTGCATTGGGAGGAGAAAGCAAGCATTGATTGTTGTCCTCACGGATCGTTACTGTTTTGCGCTTGTGTGTTCTACAGCTTATACACCCCTCTTTGTAGTCTGGGGGGATTGGGGGATTGGGGATTGGGGATTGGGATCTGTTCACAATGGATTGTTTGTTTGCCAACATCGACGCTTTGGCCTGTAACAAGCTACCTTTTTCCAGGGGAGTTACAGCAGTGGAGTTGGGATACAGCACGCGAGCGAGAAAAACATACCGATCGCAGAAACGGCTGAAGCGGGGTAATCGAATATGAGCATCGTGGCGTAGGCAGCAGTCTCTAGCGGGGCATGTGGGGGTACGAGGGGACTGGTCCAGCCCATCCAGCCTCAAGAACAAAGCAGCCGACGCTGTCCATGAACAGTGCCGAATCAGGGGGAGTCGTCTGTAGCTTGTAAGCAGCCGGGTGCTCGAGTGCTGTAAAAAGTAAGCGGCTTCGAAGGTCATGGCTGCCGCGGCTGTTTCTGTCTAGTGAGGCCCGAACACGGGACGATGGATACCGCTTCGTGAGAGTGGCTTGTCCAGCAGCTGGGTTCCCAAAACGAAACATTCAAAAACATTCAAAAACCAGTTTTCTGTGCAATTCTGGCTGCAGTGTGTGCGGCAGCGGGAGAGTGCCAACGCGCAATATTGGACAAACAATGGCGCGGGCGTGGCGTGGCTCGGAAGTGGCTGCTGTTCTCTAGTATCTACGGGAGACTCGAGTGTTCTACGTGGCTTGGGCGAGCAGGGCCATTCCTGAGTGCCCGCTTTTGGAGGGAATCGGTGGCTCGTCTGCTGATCTGCCTGCTGCTGCGCACCACCTGCCACCGAGGGCGGCGGACGGCACTCGCCAGCCCCACCTGTTTTCGCCGTTGGCGTCCAGCCACGGCCTGCCATTCGGATGCCGCCGGCCAAGCTCCGGCCTTTCCACTGCCCGCTGAGCTCCACCCCCTCACCGCCCCTCCGAGCGCTCGAAGCGGCGCACCTTCTCTGCCCTAACCATCCTGAAAAAATTTCTGGGCAAAAGTTTTGGCCGCTCCCACTTGGCACGCTATTGGGAGCGAATAAATGTACTCCTCTTCTCCCTCGCTCTTCCCTTCCTTCTGTTCCTTCTTCATTCACTCCGCACTTCTCTCTCCGCCTTCCAACCTGAACTCCAACTTCATCGACTCTTGTGCTTGCACGCCAATATTCTCTTCTCCTTCGGCTCTCCTCACCTCTTCTACTTCCCCCTCCTCCTTTGCGCCTCCTTCCCCCACCTCCTCCCCAAATTCTCCTTCTCTCCCTTCCTCTTCCTTTCTTTTTCGTCGAAGTACTAATGGCTGCTCAGGTCACCGTCGCTTCTCTCCGCGCTGCCTCGCGCATCCCTCTCCCCACTCGCCCCTCCGCCATCCTGCTGAGGATCGCTAAGCGGGGCAAGACAGTCCACGCGCCTGCCCGCGTCCGCGCCACCCGGGCCGATTGCACCCGCTTCGTTTCGAGGATCCCGACCCGTACTCGGTCGGCTTCCTTCACCTCGTCGGCTTCCTCTTCGGCCTCGGACTGTACCGCTTCGGCGGTATCCTCCCGCACCTCCTCTTCCTCGACCAAGGCCAGCCTTGTCGTCGAGCAGCTGCTCATTTCCTCGCGGAAGATGAGCCGCATTCCTATTGCCGTGCGAAGAGTCGCGCCGGGGCGGGCCGCTGCCAGTGGTAAGGGCCCTCCCATACCTTCAATCTCATACCTTCCCTTTATACCTTCCCTTCATACCTTCCCCTTCATACCTTCCCTTCATAACTTCCTTCCATCTCATACTTTCATTCCCCATTACTTCCAGCCAGGAAACACTCCCCCTGCACTTCGGAAGTTCCACTGCTTTCCCCCAACTTCCCTGTCTCATTTCATGGCATTCCTATCACCACATTTGTACCATCTCATAAACTTCTTCAGCATCTACCATCCATTCTTTCGTAAACATTTTCAACTGCCATCTTGCGTATCACTGCCATCTCCCTCCTTAAACAACTTCTGACATTCTCTTAACAGCCGCCAAGAAGGCCCCCGAGGTCACCTACAAATACGCCGAGTCTGTCTCGAGCGCCGTCTCCAGCGAGTTTGAGATGTACCCTCAGGCCCGCGAAGAAGACGCCGAATCGGTCGTAAGCTCGGCCTTCCCGGACCAGGAGTTGCTGGATCGGCAGTCCCCCTTTGGATCGGTTTGCGCGACGATCCTGGACGAGGAGGACGAGGGCGAAGTCACCCGTGTGACCGGTGCCAGCTACCTCGAGAACGCCAGGGAGATCCTGATCTCCGCCTTCGAGCTTGTTTGGGCAAGGGGCGTGCCCGCGGCGACAGTCTTCTCCCCCGCTGCCTGCTCTGGACCTCTCCCGAGGGCTGGCCTTTGTGTTCGGTCCCCACAGCGCGACCGCCTCGACTTCAGGGCCGGGCCCAGCAGGAGCCGCTACAGCCTGCTGCCCGAGGAAGTGGACTCCGATGGTCCCTCCTTCGAATTTGTCCGGCCGCGGCTGGACGAGGACAACGAGCTGGAGCCCCGCCAGCAGCTCGAGCTGAAATGGCGGGACGACGCCGACTACGCGATGTGCTTCTAAGGCATCGCGACGGCAGGGGCGGGGAGGGTGGAACGGGGTGTGGTGGTGGCGGTTGGAGGACTGAGTGGGATGTAGGGGTGCATTCTCTCCGGGAGTGCTGACATACATGCATACAGGTATAACTTGGGGACGGCCTCCCTGCCCGAAGGCGGCACCAGTTTCGAGAGTATCCACTCGTTTACCGGTAAATTTATCCTTCCCGCTCTCGTTAATTCTTAACCTTCGGAACATTAGTTAATCACCCAGCGCAGGCGACCAGCGGAGGATGAGCTGCCTCGGGCACACCACACCCGGAAGGGTGCACCGGTTATGGGAGTACCCACTCCTTAGCTGGTGTGATCCTCTTCTTACACTTTACCATACTCCAATGCCTAACTAACCATCTATTGTAGGTGACGATCGGAGGATGGGTAGCCTCAGGGCACTCCAGAATCCACCCGGAAGAGAGGGCCGGCAAGCCATGGCGCTGCATTTTTATATTGGTATGTCATACCCCCTTTTGACTCATAATATCTTTCTAATGAGCTCTTGTGAGGAATTCTTTATTCTTTCTGTATCTAGTTCCGCATCGCCTCTCCTTTCCCTTTATACCACGAGGCTTTTTATTCATATCCAAAAGGAAACACGAAAAAAAATCACGCGTTGCTTTTTTTTTAATTTTGTATTCCTTCTCTTTCATCTTTTACTCTTATTACTGTTCTCCGGTGGGGAGCAGATGGGGATTGGTCGGGCCGTTGTGAAGGAGGCTAAGGAGGAGTTGGGCGTGGGGTCGGGGCGAATATTGGAGGATAGGGGTTCGGGGGTTCTTTGCTTTGGATGTTGGATGCGCTTTTGATGCGCATTGATTGCAGGATGCGCTTTTGATGCGCGCAGCTCGTGGAGGAAATTATCTCGTGCCGACCGTACTTGGGGAGTTTAGGATTATTTTTGGATGCCGACGAGTTAGATTTAGGGTCGGAGGGGAGGATAAGGGCTGGAGTTGCATTATTTTTTTTGCTTTCTTGAATGTTTGTTTGGCCTCCTAGCATTATTTTCTATCGGTAATGCTAGCCAGAGTACCACATCCATCATCCCGATCCGTAACCTCACCTATCAGCACTTTCCCCGACCACGTAGTACGACTGTTCGATGTCAACACCGTTACAATTTCTAGTGCCACACATCCCTACGCATTGACTCCTTCAAACCCGGGACCACCTCTTCAAGGAGTGACCCGAGTGGAAGCCGCAGCAGAAGATCCTGTGGGCGGAGGTGAAGAAGGAGACCGGGAGGTGGAAAGAACGGTGGAAGGTGCGGGACCTCCTTGCCGATGGGAGGTGCAGCCGGGCGGTACTAGACTTCCTCTCCTCTACGAATGTGGGGAGACGGGCACCGGCTGAGGCAGAGGACGGCGCTGTGAGCGCGGTGTCGGAGCTGGAGGTGCGGGAGTGGCTGGAGGAGCAGGGCGCAGAGGGGGAACCACCGCTGTTCCTACCCACCCCGGACTTCATGCCGTCCGCAGGAGAGGCTAGGCGGTTCCATTTGCCTCTCCTCCTTCTCGGTTCCTTTCTGTTTTCCTTTGTCATTCCTGAGTAATGAATAAACAAAAAAAAAACGCATTGACTCATTGGATATCCCAACCACCCTTGAGTAAGTGGGGGGTCAACATAAATTGTCGGAAGATACTTAGGCGGCCCCGAAGTCCAGTTGTCGACCAAAATCCCCGAGAAAACGTACGCATCTGGCTAGATCCTGAGAAAATCAAGGCACCACCAAAGTCTAATTGTCGGCCAAGTCTGCGGAGAAACAAAAACATCTGGCACGAGCCCAGGAAACCAAGGCAGCCCCGCCCATTGCACGATCCTCAGAAAACCAGGTAGCCCCGAAGTCTAATTGTCTGCCAAACCTCTTGGCGAGTACATTCATATATAAGGCCCCTCCTCTCCCCTCGCCCTCTTCCTTTTTGTTCACTCACCTCAAACCAATCCTTCATCTTCAGGTTCTTCCTTCTCTCTTCTCACTTTCCTCTTCTCACCATCTCCTTCTTCTTCTCCTTTGGCTCCGCGAGCCCCTCACTACTCTTTCTTCCTCTCTCTCTCTCCTTCCTTCACGCTATCCTTCTTCGGTCGTCACAGCCAAGATGGTTTCCTCTTCTCGCCTCCCCCACTCCGCCTCCGCATCCGCCTCTGCTCTGATGAGCAAAATTGCCATGCGTGCCCACGCCGTTCATGGTAAGAAGCCTCATGCGTGTGGCAAAGGTAAGGCTGCCAGGTTCGTCTCTTCCCCCTTCTCCTCCCGTCTTCCCCTCCCTCTCGGGCCCTCCAAGGGGGCCTTGAAGAGGATCGCACTGCGCGCTTGCTGCGTGCATGCGAAGGCTTCACGTGTGCCCAGATTCTCGGGCAATGGGGAAGCGCCTACGGCTGCGGCCGCCTCCTTCTCGCCCCCCTCGGAGACCGAGACGACCCGCAAGGTACGGGCGTCTCGAATCCCGACCACGCGCACCCCCTCCACGGCCATCCTCAGGTGTGCTGCTCGTTCAACGGTGGTTCACGCCACCTTGAAGTTCCCGCGTGCTGCTAGCAGCCGGGAACTTGGGGGCTCCTCCGGCACCACCGGACCCTCAGATGCCGCCGGCGCCCCCGACGTCGCCGGCACATCCGGCTCATCCTCCCCCTCCGGCTCTTCCTTTCTCTCAGGCCCCTCCCAGTTGGTAGACGACAGTCTGTCCGACTATACTGACGCAGAGTCGGCCGCCTCCACCCCTTCCCGGGGTGATATCTTCGATGGGCGTCCCTTCCGGTGCTCTGACTATGGCCTTTCGGAGTTCTCGGAGACGGACTCGCAGGTATCCGTTCCCTCTCGCCCAGCCGCCACAACCGACGCAGATGGGCTCCCCCACTGCTCCGCTTTGCCGGAAATCGGAATCTCGGAGTGCGCAGCCTCCGCCACCTACTCAAATGACACGTGCCTTGTCAGAGAGTCCCCGGATCGCCGCTCAGTTCCCGGTTTTGAATTGGCACTGGACGACCTCGCTGCGGAGTATGATACTCCATGCTGGAGTGGCTCCGGCGAGGTTGTACTTGTCAACCTCGAATCGATCCTGAGCGGCGAAGAGGAATTGGACGGCGCTACGGATGGCGACGACATGGATCTGGATTGCCTCGCGATCTGCATCTGGGTCGACGATGTCTGCGCACACGGTGAGTTGCCGGACACGATCATTGTGGACAGGCGGGTACTGGGGCTCGGTACCGGACCCGTGCAGACTGCCTGGTTCGCGGAAGTGGCCTACAATCTCGAAGAGGAGCTGGACTCGGAGGTGACCTCGGCCGTCCTGCAGCAAACGGAGGAGCCCCGCCAGAAGGAGCGGCCCCAGCGGGAGAACTGGCCTGTCAGGTGTGAGATTCGGCACCTCTGGCAAGGTAAGGAGGCCTCCGTAAGTATCGAGCTTGCCGACCACGAGCTGGAGGTCGTGGTGCTGAGGAGGCTGCCGACTGGATGGGACGCGGACCTCTTCCGGACCTTCCAGGAGATGGGGGGACGGACCCTTGAGGAGGACGGAACGATCCTCTGGAAGGTAATCAACGAGTGGGAGCTCGAGGATTACCTGATGAAGGAGGGGGAAAAGACGGTTCTGACGGCCTATCGGCTCAAGGCACTCCGTCGGTAAGTGTGTTGGTAAGTTTTATTTATTTCTCTCTTTTTTTGCGTTGTTTTCACTGCGTTTGTTTTTGTATCCTTCCCCACATTACCCGTCGCCTGTTCCATACACACTCTACCCCAGCAGGCGATATTGTTACCCCTTAAAAAAACCCCAAAAAATAATTATCGTTGCTCTCTTGATTGTTCGTTCTGCTTTTGCATTTATTTCTTCTTTTCACTTCCCTATTGATTCTGCATGCCTTCTACCCCCGGATACAAATATACCCATAGGCAGATCATTACACATACCATATTTCCCTACTGATTCTGCACGCCTTTTACACCCGATTCACATATAGCCTAGGTGTTGGAATATAGGGATCGATAAAAGGTGAAGATAGTGAATTGGTTGATTGATACAACGTCGAAGGAAAAACATTCTCTCTATATACAACGCGCCTGAGGGACTCGCCAAGGGGAAAGGACGGAAGA
>Ga0307516_10001220_pt1 | contig 35824 bp, 32 predicted proteins | sample 19_EM_MG_FD_203310 | JGI IMG/M metagenome (GOLD analysis project Ga0307516, IMG submission 203310) | Populus trichocarpa ectomycorrhiza microbial communities from riparian zone in the Pacific Northwest, United States - 19_EM | ecosystem: Host-associated > Plants > Roots > Unclassified | place... | reverse complement strand
AGACGCTGCGCGCGCGCTTGGGCTTTTCACGTGAACGCACGCTGCTCATGCCGGAGGCGGCGACACGCGAGGAGCTCGAGGCGCGCTCGGGCGAGGTGGCGGCCTGGGCCCAAGCCCTGTCGCTGCGTTTTTCGAGCCGTCTGCACGTCGCTCTTTGGGGTGGACGGCGCGGCACGTAGCACCCAGCGGCGCTCAGCGAATGTCGCCCCACACCGTCAGGGCGGCGAGCGTTTCCGCATCCGGCTCCGCGCGCTCGCGCGGCCCAAGACGAACAGCGTCGCGCGCGTCGGCGGCCGCCGTATCGAAAGTCGCCAACCAAAGCGCCCGTGCGGCGCCCGGCCTTTGATCGAGCACATCGTTGATGCACGACGGATCGATATCGGACGCGCACAGGCGCGGCACCCTGCCGGCGCCACCCCGCAACAACCAGCCGGCGAGGCGGGCCGAGTAGTCCGCGCCGACGCCAGCGACATCGACGTCTCCGGTGAGCGGCGCGACCCCGCTGGCGCGAGCGAACAGGTCGTTGCCACCGCCTGGAAGTGGCTCCAAACCAAGCGCCCGTCGGATGGTCGTCGAGACGTCGCGTGCGCTAGTTGGTAGCGCGATTTCCTTGCCGGCCAGGGCGTCGCCGGGAAAGCGCACGAGCAGGGGCAAAAGCAGGCGATCTTCGGTGAGCGGCGGCGCCGGGTCGAACGGGATCTCGGGGCCGCTGCCCAGGCCGACGTCGGAGGTGACGATCAAGAGCGTGTCGTTCCAGGCGCCTTTGGTTTTCAGCATCGCGATCAGGCGCGCCAGGGCGGCATCTTGCTTGCTGAGCGCGGCGTCGTGCAGCGCGTGCAGACGAATCCATTCTTCGTCGCCGATGCGGCGCGCAGTCTTTTTCTGCCGGTCCCGCAGCGCGCCGAGCACGATGCCACCGCGACGCGGATCCAAAATTCCGCTGTAGTCCGCGGGCTTCAGCAGGGCCGCCTCTTCGCGCGTGAGGTCCCACGGCGGGTGCCCGCCGCGCAGCTCGACGACGACCAGACGCTCGGCCGCGCTCCCGCTCGCCAGCTCTTGCTCAAGGAAGCTCTGCGCGCGGGTGAGGGGCTCTGTTGCCGGCAGGTCGGCCACCGGTGACGAAGCCTCGAAAGCATCGAAACCATCGGCGAACCCGAACGGCATGAAGCTCGTCGGCACGCCGGTGAACAGCGCCGTGCGGCCACCCGCCTCCTTGAGCGTCTCGGCCAGGGTGGCAAGCTTTCGCCTGAGCTTGTCGCCGGGCCGTTCGATACCGTGAACGCTGGGCGACACGCCGGAAATCAGCGTGGCGAAGGACGCCGCCGGAATCGTCGAAGGCGCGCGGTGGGCGCTGAATGCGGCCCCGTGCTTGGCTAGATCCGCGAGCGCGGGCATGCCGGCCGCGGGGCCCCACGGCGGCAAGCGACCGCGATCAACCGAGGCCAGCACCACGAGCACGACGGTACGCGCTGCGGGTGTTTGCGGCGTCTCGGCGCTGGCACGGCTGACGATGGGATCCCCGAACACGACGCGCCCCCCGCGCGAACCCTCGAGAGCGCGCAGCTCGACGCCGACGACCTCTCCGGCCGCCGCGGAGAGATCGAGCGATACCGGCGTGAAGCTACCCGCGTCGCCGCCCGAGATTTTGCGGGTCGAGAGCACGCGTGGCGCCTTCTCGTCGCTGACCAAGGCGATCTCGGCCGTACCCCGGCCTGCGCCCCAAAAACCGAGGCCGGCACGCAGCCGAGCGTCCGCCGACGGCCGCATGAAACAGCGCACAACGCTGGGTGCTCGCAGCACAATCGAACGCTTGGGCACGTTATCGAGCACCACGTCACTGACGACATCGTGCAGCGTGGGCGCCGCGTAAGTCTCGGCGTTTTCGAGCGGGGGACCGATCCGCACCCAATCCAAATCGAGGATGGGTTCCTTGGAGGCTCGCGGCGCGCCGGAAAGACGCAAGCTGAGTCGGTGCCGACCGCGGCCGAGCGTTCCGGAACCCGCCGCGAACGACAACGCACGCGTCTCGCCGAGTGCCAGCTTCTGCGACCCGATGCGCTTTTCGTCGATCGCAACGTACAGCCACTTGGCGAGCAATGAGTGGAGTCGCACGGTGATGGAGACGTCGGCGGTCGGCTCATCGAGCCAGAAGTCGAGCAGGGTCTCGCGGGAAAAAATGCGTTCGAAGCTGTCGCCGCCGCGGTCGATTGACGGTGGCGCTTCGGGCTCGGCGGGCGAAAAGCCGCGCGACGCGGGCTGCGTGCCGCCGAAGTCGAACAGACGGCCGTGGTGCTCGATTTCGCAGCGCGACAACTGTTTGAGCAGGTCGATGCGCTCGGGCTGCGCCGTCGAGCTCGAAGTCGGGGTTGCCGCAGGCGGCCCCGAGCTTGCGCGGTTGGCTCGAGCATGTGGCTCGTCTTTGCGACAGCCGCCGGCGACGACCAGCAGAGCGACCGCGAGCGCCGCTAGCGGTTGCCTCACGGCGATCCAACGGGAGTCGTGGCCGAGGCGGTCAGCGAAGCGAGCGTGCGCTGTCCGGACGTGATCGTGACCGTCACGGGTGGCGCGTCGCCCAGAGTGACCTGGTGTGAGCCGGGCGACAGCGGCACACGCCGGCCCGGCCCCATGCCTAGGTATTCTCCGTCGACACGAATGGCCGTGCCGTCGGGCACGCTAATCTCGAGCAGTCCGTTGCCGGCCGGCACATCGGTTCCAGGTGGGAGCGCGGTCTGCGCACTGGTAAATTGGAGCTTGGGCAACGCGGGCGCCCGTGCGGTCGACGGCACGCTGGACGGCACGGGCACGACAGCCGACGTCGTCGCGACAGACAGAGCAGGCGGCTTAGGGCCCGACAGCGCCGACGAGACCAAAGTAACGCCGTAGTACGAGGCACCGGCGGCAATGACGGCGAAGACGGCGGTGCGAAGCCAGCCGCCCTTCTCGTCGCTCGGCGCGACCGGAGCCTTCGGCTCGGTTTTGACAGGGGACTTCTGGGCGACAGCACGCGGCGCGGCTTGCGGAGGCTGCGTCGAAACTTGTGAGCGCCTTGGCTCCTCGCGCTTCGCGTCGGCCATCGATTTCGCGGTCGCGATTCCGGCGGGAGCTTTGACGGCGCTGAGCGGAAGCGTTTGTCCAAACGTCGCGGCAGTCGGTTTCGGCGCTGGCGCAGCGGGTTCGGCCGTCTGCTCGGCGACGCCGCCCGCCGGCGCCTTTTCGGCGACGGGCGCGACGCCCACCGGCGCCGGCGTGTCGTCGAGCAGCGCTTGGGCGAGCGGATCGCGTTCGGCCACTTGCGGAGCCGCGGGCGATTGCGGACGCGGCGGCTTCACGGCAGGCCGCGGCGGCGACTTGGCCGGCTCCAGCCCCGCGATGGGGGTGGGTTCCGCGCTGGCGGCGGCCTGGGCGGCGGCTGCAACGGCGGCCTGAGCGGCCGCGGCCTCGTTGCCCGCGCTGCCCAGCGTATTTGCGCGAAATTCGGGGCGGTGCCCACGTTCGACGGGCACCGATGCGCCAGGTACGGCATCAACCAAGCCGGGAGGCGGGGCCGACGACGTGAGCGTCTTTCGCAAGGGGTCGTCCGCAAACCCGGCGACAGGCGGCCGATCGGCGGCCGGCACCGCAGTCGCCGCTTCGTTCGCGGGCGCGACTTCGGGCGGCTTGGCGGAGTCGATTTGAAACGTAAACCAACCCGCGTCAGCCGACTCGAGCTCGGAGTCGGGAGGCTGAGAATAGATGGCCGGCGGTTTTCGCTGGGAGACGGGCGGCGCCGGTTCGGGCTCGGGCTCCGCCGCTGGCTCCGCCGCAGTGGCTGCTGGCTCGCGCACGAGCTCCGGTTCCGCTTGGGTTTGGGGAATCGACAGCCGGGCAACGTGCGGCTCCGCCGCCGGTGGGATGCGGGTCTGAGAGATGTCTTCGATACCACCTGCAGTCTCGACGATGAGAATGCCGCCGCGGCGCGCAAAATCGGAGAGCACCGCTTCGAGCAGGCGGGCGGGAGCGCGACCTGTCGTGAGTAAGTCGCGCGGCGACGCGCCGGTGATCAGCTCTCGCAGCAGGCTCTGTGCGGGTTCGGGCGTGCACTCCAAGTAGCCGCCGACGCGCGCGGCGTCGAAAGCGACGCGCGTCACGCTCGCCAGCGCACCCGCCGAAAGCGCTCGTTGCGCCGCGCGCGCGCGCGCCACGGGGCCGGCGAGTTGCTCGTGCAGGCTGCCGGAGAGCTCAGCCCGGCAGGCCGAGTCGTCCGGCTCGATCACGAAGCGTCCAGCGCTGACGCCGAGCAGCATCGACAGCACGCTTTCGCCGCGCTCGAAGCTACCGTCGTTGGCGCTGCGAATGGCCGTACGGGGCGCGCCTGCGCGCACCTGAACTTCGTATAAATACGATGAATCTCGGATACTTACACGCAGATCACGCTGCGCGCGGCAAGCCAGCTCCAAAATCAAGCGCGGCGTCAAGCCGTCGAGCCGCCCACGCACCTCGCCACCGTTCGCCACGCGCTGCTCGACGCGCGCGCGCGGCCGCAGCACTTCGCGCAGCCGCTCGACGACGGTAGAGGCGGCCGCTTCCTTGCGCAGGTAGCCATCGGCGTCGCCGCCCAGCTCACGCACGCGCTGCAGCAGATCTTCTTTCCACGAGAGCAAGATCACGGGCACGTCGCGCACGGCGACGTCGCGCTTGATCTCGTGGCACAGCGAGAAGCCGTTGGGCATCAGCACGTCGCTGACCACCAAGTCCGGCCACAGCGACGCGGTGAGCTCGAAGGCCCGCTCACCGTCGTGGGCCTCGAATACCTCGGCGCCGACCGCCTTCAGGATCCCGCTCAAAAACCAGACGACGGCGGGGTCGTCGTCGGCGATCACCACGCGGCGACCCTGCAGCGACACGCCGTCGCTGGCCCTGCCTTCACGCACGCCGCGCTCGCCGACGCGGCGCGAATCGTTCCAGGGCGCGAACGGCACCGCGCCTTCCGGCCCCGTCTGTTCGAAGCGCACGTTGCCATCCGAACGCAGGGTGACGAGCTCGCGTAGGCGGGCAACGGTGCCCCAAACCGCGCTCATCACGTCCGTGCCTTCACCGAAAGCGACGCTGGCGCTGCGCGCGGTCGGATCGACAGCCTCGACCAAACCACGCCGAATTTCGACGGCGATGCGGTCGACGAGCTGGCTCACGTTGATGTCACCCAGCGCTTCGCGCGCATGAATCGGGGGGTTTGCGTGATCGCGCAGGTCGCGCACCGTGCGCCGCAGCGCGTCGGGGCTGACGGGTTTGGGCAGCACGCGCGTAGCGCCAAGCCCGATGAACGTCGTCGAAAGCTCGGGGCTCGCGAAGTCGCCGACGACCACGATCGGGATCGGCTCGACGAGCGGGTCTTTGACGAACAGCTCGACGAGCTCACGCGCGCCCTTGCGGTCGGCGTCGATGACCGCCACGTCGGGGCCAAACACGCGCGACAGCTCGCGCGCCTTGCCCGGATCTTCGGTGCGCTCGCACTCCACCCGCAGGTCGCTCTGCTGCATCAGCACGTCGGCCAGCGTTTGCGGTCCGAACACCAGGACGCTGAGCGGGAAGTCCGGAGTCGGCACGGGGGTCGGCGCCTGCGGCACGACCGCGCGAATCGAGACTTTGGCGCCGAGCACGAGTGACGGCAGCAGGTCGAGCGCGCGGGCCACGTCGGCCAGGTCGGTGGGAGCCGGACCGCCGCGAGCCACGCGACGTAAGGTCTTTTCTGCCTCTCCGAGCGCTTCGGCGACGCTGGCAAAACCCAGTACGCGGGCGGCAGAGCCGAGGGCGTGAAGGCGCCGTAGCAGGCCGTTGATGCGGCCCGGGTCTCGCGGTTGGTCCTCGACCGCCCGGAGGGCGGCACGCAAGACCTCGAGCCGGCGTGGCAAACTAGCGACGAAATCGCCGCGGGCGCCCGAGAGCCGGGCTTGCTCGTCCTGTGCGGGAGGCGCCCCGATCATGGCCTCGGCCGTACCACACGCGCCGCGAGCGGCCGAATTTTCGAGGTTTCGCCGCTACTGCTGCGCGAAAACCTCGAGAAAAGCGCTGCCTGCAGCGACGGTGCCCAAGCTGCCGCCCACGTCTGTCGTGCAGCGTTGAAGCCGCAGCACTTCCTCCGCGGTGCGCTCAATGCGCGCAGCCTCGGCCGGATGGCCCAAATGCTGCAGTAACATCCCGAGCGAGCGGATCGCCCCGAGCGGATTGGCGACGCCCCGACCCGCGATGTCAGGCGCCGAGCCGTGCACGGGCTCGAACAGCGCGATGTGCCCGGGCACGGCGGGGTGCAGGTTCGCGCTCGGGGCAAGCCCCAAGCCGCCGGCAAGAGCCGCGCACAGATCAGCCAGGATGTCGCCGAATAGGTTGTTGGCGGCGATGACGCCATGCTTCTCGGGCGCCTGAATCAGGCGAGCGGCGAGCGCGTCGACGTACAGCGCTTCGGTGGGCACCTCCGGGAATTCGCGGGCAAGCTCGCCGAGCACTCGACGCCAGATGCCCTGCGCCGGTATGGCGTTCGATTTGTCGGTCATGAGCAAAGGCAAATCGTTTTGGCGCGCATGCTCGAACGCGGCGCGCAGCAGCCGCTCGACGCCGCGCCGGGTGTGCACTTCACGGCTCATCGCGATTTCGTGAGCCGTGCCGCGGCCGCGCTCGCGCCCAACCCCTACGTATTGGCCTTCGGTATTTTCGCGGAAAATCACCAAATTGACGGCTGCTTTGGCCTTGCCGCGCAGCGGCACCAGTGCGTCGGTCAGCGCTCGCACGGGGCGCACGTTGGCGTACAGGTCCCAGGCATGCCGCATGCCCATCAAGATGTCGTGAGCGTGCTCACCGCTCGGCACCCGCGGATCGCCGACGGCGCCGAGCAGCACCGCTGCGCAGGTCTGCCGCACTTCGTCGCGCAGCTCGGACGGAAACGTCGTGCCATTTTTCAAGTACAGCTCCGCGCCGAGCGGCAGCTGCCAAACGTCGACGTCGAGGCCGCGGTGCCGGACGGCGTCGAGCACTCTCAAAGCTTGCCCGATCACTTCGGGCCCGATGCCGTCACCGCCAATCACTGCGATCCGCTGCGCCATCAGCCAGCCTTCAACCGCCGAAGGCCTTTTCGAGTAGCATGCGCAGCAGTGTCGCGACCTGTTCGGGGTCGGCTTCGTCACCTTCGCGCAGGAGCGAGCCGGCCTCGAGCACCGGTACGGCCGCCACCGAACAGGCGGTGTCGAGCGCCTCGGAAGCCGCGAGCTCGATGCGAGCCAAGGCCGCAGCGCCGGGCAAAACCAGGCCCCAAAGCGGCGCATAGGCTTCGACGAGCGGCAGCCCCACGACCTCCAAATCGGCCTCGCCCAGCCGCAGTGTGGCCAGCGTGTAGGGCACCGGGGCGGCGGGTACGGTTTCGGTGGGCACGATGGCGTCGGCAATGCGGGCCGTCGCGTGCATCAGGGTGACGAGCCGTTGCGCGGTCGCGGCAATGACCACGCGCGCGGCTCCACGGTAACCGCTGCGCATGGCGCGCTTAGCCAGCGCCGCCAGCACGCTCATGCGCTCGGGATCTGCCAGCTCGACTCGCACGGCGCTGGAAGCGATGCGCCGCACCAGCCCCTGGTCGAGCAAAATGGCGAGCGCCTGCAGCACCGCGAGATCGTGGTGCGTGACTTCGTCGAGCAGCTCGGAAAGGGTGCGCGGCGTCGTCAGTGCCTCGAGCACCCGCGCCGAGGTGTCGGACATGTCGTTTCCGGGCGGCGCGATCGCGAGCAGCGCGGTGCCGTCGAGCGCGAGGCTCGCCCGCAACCGGGCCACCTCATCCAGCTGCCGCAGGCCCTCCATGATCAGCGAATTGATGGGCGTGCGAATGCGTTCGAGAAATTGCGGCGAGCCGCCCACGAACGAGAAGGTGCCCTCGGTCTCACCCAGCAGCCGATAGAGCGCCTTTTCGCGCTCCAAACGGCGGAAAACGGCGTCGACGACCTCGCCGGACTTGATGCGCACCTCGCCGGCGCCGGCCTGTGTGTTGATGGTCAGCGTGCCGCTGCGGCGATTCATCGCCAAGAGCTGCAGCAGATCGACGCTGCTCACTTGCTGCAGATCGCCTCGAAAGTCGCCGCCCTCTTCGGGCACGACCGGCACCCGGCTCGGGATGGCGTAGAGCCGGCGCGCGATGAGCTCGATGTCATGGTGCGGCAGCTCGTCAGGGGCGAGCGACGCGCCGACCGGTTTGTCCACCAGAATGAAGAACAGCGCATCGGCCAGCGCGCTGGCGTTCTTCAAGCGTTCGAAGCCCTCGGCATCCGAGAGCAACGTGCTCGAGAGCAGCACGGCCGCGGGATCCAGCGCGCCCGAGCGCTCCAGCGCGCTGTCGATACTGTCCGCGATCAGCACCGAGAGGCCGCGCGTGCGCAGGCGCGAAGCCAGCGTGCCCAGCACGTCGACGTCCGGCTCGACCAGCAGGATCGGCCTCATTCGAAGGGCCTTCCCGCGATCTCCGAGAGTCTGGCGACCAAGAGGTCGCTCAGCAGCGGATCGGCTGAATGAACGGCTCTGACCAGGCTGCCCTCGGTGCGACCCGCCAGCGTGTACGTCGCGTGCTCGGCAATCACGATTAGCACGTCGACCCGCTCGCAACCGGCCACCCGCGACACGTCGACCGTCTCGACCTTCAGGCCCTCGGCGGCGCGCGTCTGGTCAGCGCGTACGGCACTACCAACGCTCAGCCCCGCGCGCTGCGTCGCGAGCACGCGCGTCTGCCCGCCACGAGCGGCCTCCGCGGCCGCCGACGCAACCAGGCCCATCAAGTCCGTGACCGGCAGCTCGATGTAGTGCGGCGTCTCGAGCGGGGCGACTTTCTGCGCTTGAGGGTCGGGTACGATGCCCAAGAGCGCGTCGATCAGCTGACCCAGCGGCAAGCTGCCGAGCCCCAGCGTGTGCACGACCGAGCTACGGCTGGCATCGGCGCGGAACTTCGCCACGCGGAGGAGCTGCGAAAGATCGGAGCCATCGTGCGGAAAAGTTGCCACACCGACCGCGGCGCTGAACGGCGACGTCCCCGTCACCGCGCCCAGCTGCGCCAAAATCCGGCGCCGGCAGGCGTGGGCGCCCGGGCCGCCCGTCTCCGGCAAGAGCAGGTAAAATTCGTTGGCGTCGACGCGCGCCAAGACGTCGGTGTCGCGCACGGCGCCCAGCACCCTTTCGGCGCCGAACACCGTCGGCTCCGTCTCTTCGCCGACGCCTGAATCGGGGGCCAGCTCGAGGCCCACGGTGGCCAGCGAGAAGCGCCGTCCGTGCCGCCGCGCCATGGCGATTTCGCGACCCGCCACGTCCACGAAATAGGCGAACGTGTACGCACTCGAGGCCGGGTCTTTCATGGCGCCACGGTGCGACTGCTCGCGCGCCCCGATCAGCGAGAGCACCGTGGCGGCTTGCGTCGCGACCAGCTCGACGAGCGGCTGTTGCGTCGCGGAGGGGCTGCCCACCTCGCCGCCACCGATCAAGACCAGGCCTGAAAACTCCCGCAGCAGCGCCAGCCTGACCACGGTCATGTTGCGCTCGCCCGCGAAGGCGAGCGCCTCCATTTCCTCGCAGAAAGTCGGCGCATTGGCGGCGTCGCCCAGCACCGCCGCGCGCAGCAGCTGCCGCGCTCCCTCGGCAGCCGGCAGATACACCACCACGTCGTCGGCACCGGCTGCGACGGCTATCACCTGCGCCACGCGCAGCGCGGCCTCGCGGCGCGTCTTGGCCGAGGCAATCTCTGCAATGTCATTCGACAACGACGCCCCCCGAGCCGCGCTACGCGCAGCACGCAGCAGCTCGGTTCGTTCGAGTCGTTCGGCGATGCGCGTGCGCACGTCGGACAGCGCGTTGAGCAGCTCGTCGCCCGAGATCGGCTTGACCAGCACGCCAGCACCACCGAGCGCCACCGCCTGCACGCCCAAATCCAGCCGATCGGCGCGGGTCAGGGCAAAAACGGCGACGTTGGGTGCCAAGGCTCGCACGTGGTGCAACACAGCGAGGCCGGCGCTGTCACCCAGCGTCACGTCGACGAACGCCACGTCGGGCACCTGCGCCGACACGCGCGTCAAGCCTTCCGCCAAGTCGGTCGCAACGCTCAGGCGGTCGCCGCTGCCCTTCAGCGTCGCGCTCATGAGCTCGATGGTCGCCGCATCGGGAACGATGGCGACGACGTTGAGCTCGAGCGCCGAGCGCTGAGTGATCACGGGTCGGGGACCTCGCCTTCGAACACGAAGCGCGCCGGCCCGCGCAAAGTCACCGCCAAGTCTTCGCCGCGCACCCGAAGCTCGAGCGGTCCGCCGGGCAAACGCAGCGTGATCGGAGCGTCGTACGGCGCCCGCCCCAGCAAACAGGCGAGCGCCGCGACGGCAGCAGCGCCCGTGCCGCAAGCCAAGGTGCGCCCGACACCGCGCTCCCAAACCAGCACATCGAACGCCGAGGGCCCCGTTACTCGCACGAATTCGACGTTCGTGCCGCCGGCGAGCGAGCGCGACACGCGCGGCCCCAGCTCGTCCAGCTCTTGTTCGGTGCACTTGACGTCGAACACGACGGCGTGCGGGTTGCCCATCGAGATGCGCTGAAAAGTAAGATCCTCGCCGCGGTGCAGCGCCCGGACTTCACCCTCGCGGGTGGCCCTGCCCATGCTCACGGTGACGTCTGCCACGTCGCCGCGCCTTTCGACCAACGCCGTGCGCGGACCCGCGTCCGTATCGATGGTCAGCTCGGCGCGCGTCTGCCCGCTCTTGCGCGCCAGCGCCAGCGCCACGCAGCGCAGGCCATTGCCGCAGCCTTCCGGGCGCGAGCCGTCGGAATTCAAGACCACCATGCGGCCGTGCGCACCGGGCGTCACAGGCGGCGCCGAAAGCAGCACGCCGTCACCGCCCACGCCGTAGTGCCGGTCGCACAATTTCTGCGCCTGCTCGGGGCCGAGCGCCGTCTCGCTCTCGGCGTCGACCACCAGAAAGTCGTTGCCGATGCCCTCGTACTTGCCGAACCGAAGCGCCATTGAACCATCAGCGTAGCCAGCCCAGCCACAGACTGCCACCTCCGCTCGGTCCCGCGCCTTTGTAGGCCCGTCTGTCCTCGCTCATCGCGGGGGCCCCGACCCCGCTGGCGCCCGCAGCTGCGGGCCCGCTGTGCTAAACCCCGCTCGAATGCGACGCCCCCTCATCGTCAGCGGCTTCATGGCCAGCGGCAAATCCAGCGTGGGCAAGCGAGTGGCCGAGCTCGCGGGCCGGCCCTTCGTCGATCTGGATTCTCGAATTGAGGCGCGCTTCGGCGCCCCCGTCGCACGCATTTTCAGCGAACAAGGCGAAGCCGTGTTTCGCGCGGCCGAGCGCGAAGAGCTCGGCGCCTTGCTCGACGCGCGCTCACCAGACTCGCCGGTCGTGTCCGTGGGCGGCGGCTGTCTGGTACGGCGCGACTTGCGGCTGCGCGCCATCGACGAAGCCGTGGTGGTCTCGCTGCAGGTCTCGGCCGACGAAGTCGTGGCGCGCGTCGGCCAAGACGCCTCGCGCCCCAACCTGGCCGGCGATACCCGCGCCCGCGCCGAAGAGCTGCTCGAGCTACGCGCCACCGCCTACGCCGAAGCGCACGCGCGCCTCGAGACGCGCGGTGCCTCGACGCACGACGTCGCGCAAAAAGCGCTCGCAGTTTGGCAGCGCGACCCGCTGGCAGTCGCCGCAGCTGAAAGCTCGTACGCCGTTGACGTGGGCAGCGGCATCGCCAGCCGGCTCTTGCCCGCAGCTTGCGAGCCGAGCACGGCGCTGCTCTTCATCAGTGACCAGAACGTGGCGCCACTGCATGCCGCGCCGCTCGAAGCGCTCTTGCAAGGCGCCAAAAAGCGCGTCAGCCGCTTCGACTTCGCGCCCGGAGAACAGCATAAAACCCTGGCTTCCGTGCAACAAGCGCTCGAAGCCGCGCTCGCGGCCGGGCTCGATCGCAAGAGCCGCTTCGTCGCGCTCGGCGGCGGCGTCACGACCGACATGACGGGTTTCGCGGCTGCGAGCTACCTGCGCGGCGTTGCCTGGATCGGCCTACCAACGACGCTGCTGTCGATGGTAGACGCCTCGGTCGGGGGCAAGACCGGCGTCGACCTGGGTCCGGCCAAGAACGCCGTCGGTGCGTTTTGGCAACCCTCGAGCGTGCTGTGCGACGTCGACTACCTGAAGACCGAGCCGGAGCGCGGCTATCGCAGCGCGCTGTCTGAAGTGGTGAAGACAGCGCTGATCGGCGACCCTGAGCTGTTCGACTTGTTGGAGCGCGAAGCCGCCGGCATCGCGGCGCGCGACGCTGGGCTGCTTGCCGAAATCGTGCGCCGCTGCATCCGCGTGAAGGCTCGCATCGTCAGCGCCGATCCGCGCGAAGCGGGGCTGCGCGCCGTGCTGAACCTCGGCCACACCGTCGGACACGCCGTCGAAGCCCAAGCCGGCTACGAGCGGCTCACGCACGGCGAAGCCATCAGCCTCGGCCTGGTGGCGGCCCTGAATATCGGCGAAAAACTCGGGCATACGCCGCGCGAGCTGGCCGAACGCACGCGCCGGCTGCTAGCCGGCTTGAGGCTCATGACCGCGCTCGAAAACGAGCCGCTCGCCGCAGCCGCGGAGCTGATTGGTCACGACAAGAAACGCGCGGGCAGCCAGGTCAATTTCGTCTTCGCACGCGCCCTGGGCGACGTCGTCACCATCCCGCTCGACTTAGCCGAGCTGCGCGAGCTCACGCGTTCTCTGGTGTAGCCCGAGCCCGCTATTGCACGCGCTCTTTTTGGCAGGCCGCGCTGCAGCCATCGTGGTTCTTGAAATTGCCGTCGTCACAGGTCTCTTTGCCCTCGTCGACGTGACCATCGCCACAGAAGCTGGCACGCGAGCAATCCGCGTTGCACGTCCCATAGCTGCCGTCGTTCACGCCGTCGTCGCAAGCTTCGTCGACCGTCACGACGCCGTCGCCACACTTGCTCTGACACGTCGACCTCCCGAGCTCGAAGTCGTCGAGCGAGAGCCCATACGTCGAGGCGGTGGTGTTTCGCTCTGCTTGAAACACGACGATTTCGTAGATTTTGCCTTCGACGAGGTTGAGCGGACTACCGTCCATGTCCTGGGTGTCGGCGTTGATGACCACCATGTCCTGGGTCCGGCCGTGCGTGCCGCTGATGTCGACGGTTAGCTTGCCGTTCACGAACACCCAGACGTCATCGTCACCATTGAAGGTGAGCGTGGCGTTCTTGGCCGCCTGATATTGGAACCAGTAACGAACCTCGCTGGTGAACGCGAAGTTATGACCCGTGGTACCGAAGTTCCCGAAGCCCTGGCCGTCGATCGGAAAGAACGCCGTGTTGTCGTAGGCAAAAACGCCCGTCGCGCCTTTGGTCAGCGTGAGCGTCGACAGAATCGTTTGATTGACGTCCGGCACGTCGAGGTACCACTGGCTGAAGCTGTTGAAATCGCGGTCGCCGTAGCCGCAAAAGTACACGTTGCGATTGTCGGTCGTGATCAGGCGAGTGCCGGTAGCGGCGCCCTTCACGGCGTTGCACTGAGCCGCGCCCATCGTGCCCGCGGGCTGGGTGACTGGGGCAACGGGGACGATGTCCTTGCAGCCGGTTGCGTCGCAGCTCGCGTACCATTTGAACACGGGTCGACCGAGTAGCGACACGCCCTCGGGCGTGGTGTCGGCTGAGGTACCGAGCGTCGTTCGCACCCAAATGTCCTCTTTGGGGGTGCGGTCGATGGGGTCGCTCGACGTCCATTGAAAGGCGACATGGCCGCCGTCTTGGTACGCCTTGAAGTCGCGGTACACGATCGGGATTACCAGATCGCCAGTAGTCTTCTCGGAGCAGGTCCAGCCGGGCTCGACCTGGCACTGGCTGGAGCAGCCGTCCCCGTCGCGCGCGTTGCCGTCATCGCACTGTTCGTCGCCTAGCTTGATGCCGTCGCCGCACTCGCTGGTACAAGGCTCGGGCGGAGCGCATTTTGGCTCTTTTTCGCAGTTGATAGAACAGCCGTCACCCAAGTAGTGGTTGCCGTCGTCACAGCCTTCGCTGCCCTCGATCTTGCCGTTACCGCAATCGGTCTTGACGCACGCCGCGCCAGGCGTGGCGCAGTCGTAGTTCGCTTCTACCGTGCACGTCGCGCTGCAACCGTCGCCGTCCGTGACGTTGCCGTCGTCGCACAGCTCCAAACCCGCTAGCACGCCGTCACCGCAGGCAGCCGCTCGGCACATCACGCCTGGAACTGGACAGACGTAGCCATCTTCCACCGTGCACGTCGCACTACAGCCATCGCCTGACGTGGTGTTCTTGTCGTCGCATTCTTCGCCCACCGCCTGCAGGACGCCGTCGCCGCATACCACCTGGTCTGCGCAAGCGTCGCCGCACGCGCCGGCATCTCCGCTGGGCAGGACAATCATCGGGCCGGTATCTCCAGTACTGGTCGTCGTCCCGCCGACGGCTGCGCTCGACCCGCCCGTGCCACCGGCCGTGCTTCCCGCTTGCGAAACAGTCGAGTCGCCGTGGTCGACTGGAGAGCTGCTCGCGCCGCACGCTACCGGCGCAGCCAACGTCAGGACCAAGAGTGCGGTCAGGCTGGCTGAGTGCTGCGAAGCAAAATCAAAAATGCGCATGTTTCCGGTCCTCTCAGTGTGCGGTGGCTACGTCCAGAGCGCTACTTTCTTCAGCCAGCAGAATGGCGTGGAGGGTCTGGTTGGTGGTGGCGTGTGCGTCGAGCTGCGCGGAGGAGCGAGCGCGGCCCACCGCTTAAAACTCTCGCGCAGAACGCCGTAGCCAAACCATGGAGCTGCGCTGAACGGACATGGAGCGATTCAAGCGCCCAGCGCCGCTCTCCACATTTAGCTCGAGCTTCTCCAGTCACTCACGACTGCGAGCTGCGGCGCGGACGCCGGGCAGCGGCGAGCATTCGCTGCGTTTCTCGCTCATGCGTGAGGTGCTCGTGCGCTACTTGAGCCCGATCCTACTCGACTCGGTGCTCACCCGAGCGCTCGAAGTGCGACACCTCAGTCCGGCCTCGCTCGGCGAAGAGGACCTGGCGGAATTGGCCGCCGATATCATGGTCGGCCTGCGCTTGTTCGTGGCCGAGGATCGCTTGCCGCAACTGATGCTCGATTTGGCCGAGCTGCTGGAGCCGCACGCATGAGCGCTTCCGCTCAACAATTGCCTGTGCCGACGTTGGAAAGTCGCTTGTCCGCGCTGGAGGGTGAGATGCGCGCGCTAGCGCAGGCATCGCTCGAGCAGCACTCGCGGCTGGACGCCACGAGCGAGCTTGTGCGCGGCTCGGGTCAACAGGAAAAGCTGTCGCTGATCGTCTTCAGCGGCAGCCTGGACCGATTGATCGCGGCTTTCGTGCTCGCAACCGGCGCCGCGGCGATGGGCATGCAGGTCAGCATGTTCTTCACGTTCTGGGGGACGGCCGCGCTCCGACGCGACAACGTCCACGTCAAGAAAACCCTGCTCGAGCGCATGTTCGGCTGGATGCTGCCCAAGGGCGTCAAACAGCTACCGCTGTCGCAAATGAACATGGCCGGCGGCGGACCCGCGATGATCCGCTACGTCATGAAGAAGAACGGCGTCGCGTCGGTCGAAGAGATGATCGAGTTGTCCAAAGAGCTCGGCGTCGCGCTGAACGTCTGCAGTATGAGCATGGACCTGCTCGGCATGAAGCCCGATGAGCTCATCGACTATCCCAGCCGAAGCTTCTGCGGCGTCGCAAAATTTTTGGAAACGGCAGCGCCCGGGAAGATCACCATGTTCTTGTGATGCACCGCGTCTGAAAGCCAGCATGCAAACCTCAATCGATGCCCGCGGCAAATCCTGCCCCTTACCCATCGTGCTGATCGCGAAAGCCTTCCGCGAGCAGCGGCCGGGCGTGCGCCTGACGGTGCAGGCGGACGACCGCGCGTTCCCGGAAGACGTGCGCGCGTGGTGTAGGAAAACCGGTCACGAGCTGGTCTCGCTCGACAGCAAGCCTGGTTACTACGAAGCGGTGATCACGAAGGTCTGACTGAGCTCAGCCCCGGCCCAGGCAGACACGTGAGTCGGGCAAAGGCAGCGACCCCACGACTCGCCTGGCTATCCGATTCCGGTCTGCCTGCTGGTTAAACCAGTCCGACCACCGATTTTTACCCTCAAGTCTCGCGGGGTTCCGGTATCGTGCCGCCCGCGATGGCATCCGGGACGCCTCTCGTCACTCTGCGACCTCAGCGAGTTTCTCTGACGATGAGAAAGGACAACTGGTGGCTTGCGCCGCTAGGGACCTTCCTCGTCCTCTCGACGTTCATCGTCTACGCGACGTGGGCGGCCTTTCAGAACGCGCACTACGAGTACGGGAGCTACTTGTCTCCGTTCTACTCGCCGGTGCTTTGGGGCGACTCACCGCACGCCTGGTTCGGACCCAAACCGAGCTGGTTTCCGTCTTTCATGCCGTTCTCGCCGGCGTTGCTGATCTTGTGGGCGCCGGCTGGCTTCCGCATGACTTGTTATTACTACCGCGGCGCCTACTACAAGGCGTTTTGGGCAGACCCGCCGGGCTGCGCGGTGGGCGAACCGCGCAAGAGCTACCTCGGCGAAAATTCGCTGCCGCTGATCGTGCAGAACGCGCACCGCTACTTTCTCTACCTGGCGTTGATGTTCCTGGTTTGCCTGTCGTACGACTCGTGGCGCAGCTTTCACTTCCTCGGCGCCGACGGCAGCGAGCATTTCGGGCTCGGCGTAGGCTCGCTCGTGATCACCGCCTGCGTGGTTTTTCTGGGGCTTTACACGTTCAGTTGTCACTCGTTCCGCCACCTGATTGGCGGCAAGCGCGACACCATGACGCACAAGCCGATTAGCATGGCTTGCTACGGCTGCGTGAGCTCGCTCAACAAGCGGCACATGAACTTCGCCTGGATCAGCTTGTTCGGGGTGATGAGCGCCGACCTCTACGTTCGCCTGTGCTCGATGGGCGTGATCTCCGATCTACGAATCTTCTGAAGCCATGGACTACGAAACTCACGAACACGACGTGGTCGTCATCGGCGCCGGCGGCGCAGGTCTCAGCGCGGCCATCGCCGCAGCCAACGAAGGCGCGTCCGTCGGCTTGGTCTGCAAGTCGCTGCTGGGCAAAGCGCATACGGTGATGGCCGAAGGCGGGATGGCGGCGGCCATGGGCAACGTCGACGACCGCGACAATTGGCGCGTGCACTTTGCCGACACCATGCGCGGTGGCCAATACGTCAACAATTGGCGCATGGCCGAGCTGCACGCCAAAGAAGCGCCCGACCGGGTGAGGGAGCTCGAGAAGTGGGGCGCGGTGTTCGACCGCACCCCCGACGGACGCATTCTGCAGCGTAATTTCGGCGGCCATCGCTACCCGCGTCTGGCTCACGTCGGTGATCGCACGGGTCTGGAGATGATCCGCACGCTGCAGGACCACGCCATTCATCAAGGCATCACCGTTTACATGGAGGTCACGACGCTCGAGCTGCTCAAGGACGGCGAGCGGGTCGTGGGCGCGTTCGGGTACGACCGCGAGCGTGGGCGCTTTCGCGCGTTCAAGGCCAAAGCCGTCGTGCTCGCCACCGGCGGCATCGGTCGCGGCTTCAAGATTACCAGCAACAGCTGGGAGTACACGGGCGACGGCCAAGCCATGGCGTACCGCGCTGGCGCCGAGCTGCTGGACATGGAGTTCGTGCAGTTTCATCCGACCGGAATGGTCTGGCCGCCCAGCGTGCGCGGCATTTTGGTCACCGAGGGCGTGCGCGGTGAGGGCGGTGTGCTTCGCAACAGCGAAGGCAAGCGCTTCATGTTCGACGACATTCCGGACAATTACAAAGCGCAGACCGCCGACAACCCAGAAGAGGGCTGGCGCTACACGCAGGGCGACAAGAGCGCCCGCCGACCGCCCGAGCTTTTGACCCGTGACCACGTCGCGCGCTGCATCATGCGCGAGGTGAAGGCGGGCCGCGGCAGCCCCCACGGCGGCGTATTCCTCGATATCGCTTGGATCAAAGAGAAGCTGCCGAACGCGGCCGAGCATATCAAGAAGAAGCTGCCGAGCATGTATCACCAGTTCAAGCAGCTCGCGAACGTCGACATCACGGCCGAGCCGATGGAAGTCGGCCCGACGACGCACTACGTGATGGGCGGCATCCGCGTCGACGGCGATAGCCAAATGACCAACGTACCCGGGCTGTTTGCCGCCGGCGAAGTCGCCGCAGGCCTGCACGGCGCCAATCGGCTCGGTGGCAACTCGCTGTCCGATTTGCTGGTGTTCGGGCGCCGAGCAGGCCTCTACGCGGCCAAATTCGCCAAAGAAAATCCGAGTGGCAGCGTCGACGCAGCGCAGGCCTCAGCCGTCGAAAAGAAAGCGCTCACACCGTTCGAACGCAGCGGCAAAGAAGGGCCCTATCAAGTCCAAGAAGACTTGCAAGAGTCGATGCAGGCGCTGGTCGGCATCGTGCGCAACGAGTCGGAGATGCAAGAGGCGCTGCAGAAGGTGGCCGAGTTCAAGACGCGCGCCGAAGCCGTCAAGGTCGCAGGCAACCGTGAATACAACCCCGGCTGGCACACGGCACTCGATCTCGAGAATCTGCTGACCGTCACCGAGGCGGTCGCGCGCTGCGCCATCGAGCGCAAAGAGAGTCGGGGCGGCCATTTTCGTGAAGATTTCCCGGACAAAGACGGCGAAGCCGCGAAGTGGAATTCGGTCGTGTCACGCGGCTCCGACGGTCAGATGCAGTTCCGCAAAGAACCGATCAAAGACATGCCTGCCGAGCTCAAGCAGGTGATCGAGGAGAACAAGTAATGTCCAAGGCGACGTTCCGCATCTGGAGAGGCGACCGCACCTCGGGCAGGTTCGAGGACTATGCGACCGAAGCGGGTGAGGGCATGGTCGTGCTCGACGCCGTGCATCGCATCCAGGCCGAGCAGGCCAACGACTTGGCGGTACGTTGGAACTGCAAGGCCGGCAAATGCGGCTCTTGCTCAGCCGAAATCAACGGCATGCCGCGGCTGATGTGCATGACGCGCCTCGACGAGCTCGATCTCACGCAGGTCGTGACCATCCAACCCATGCACGCCTTCCCGATGATCAAAGATCTCGTGACCGACGTGTCGTGGAACTACGAGGTCAAGAAAAAGATCAAGAAGTTCAAGCCGCGCGCGCCCGACGCGCCCGACGGCACCTGGCGCATGCAACAAGCAGACATCGATCGCGTCCAGGAGTTCCGGAAGTGCATCGAGTGCTTCCTGTGCCAAGACGTGTGTCACGTGCTGCGCGAGCACGACAAACACGAAGAGTTCATCGGGCCGCGGTTTTTCGTGTATTCGGCGGCGCTCGAGATGCACCCGCTCGACACCGAAGACCGCCTCGCAGACCTGAAAAAGGAGCAAGGCATCGGCTATTGCAACATCACCAAGTGCTGCACCAAAGTCTGTCCTGAGAGCATCACCATCACCGACAACGCGATCATTCCGCTCAAGGAACGCGTCGCCGATCGCTTTTACGATCCAATCAAGAAGCTGTTTCGCGTGTTCCAAAGCTGAAGGAGGCGACACCATGTCGCAGCTCAAGCCGATCCACAGAGACACCGTTCTGCGAGCGTTCGAGAAAGCTGAACGCTACCGGCTGCTCAACGAGCCATTCGAAGCCGAGAGCATCTGTCTCGACATCCTCGCCATCGAGCCGAACCACGGGCAAGCACTGGCCTGTCTGCTGTTGTCGCTGACTGACCAATTCAGTCACGGCGCGGCTCAGACGATGGAACGCGCGCGAGCCCTGCTGCCCCGCTTCGGGAGCGAGTACGAAAGGGCCTACTACGCCGGCATCATCAGCGAGCGTTTCGCCAAGCGTAGGCTCCGCGACGGGCACCCGGGGGCCAAGGGCTTGGCCTACGGCTACCTCAGCGAGGCCATGGCGGCCTACGAGACGGCGGAAAAGCTGGCGCCAGGCGGTAACGACGACGCGGTCCTGCGCTACAACGCTTGCGTGCGTATGATCGAGCGTCACGCGCTGTCAGCGCCGCTCGCCGACGATCACGAGCAACCGCTGGAGTAGCGCGAAATCACGGCTGAACCCGGCGGTTTCGGGCAGCGCACCTGGCGCCGCCATCCCACACGAACCTAGCTTTCAGCCGAGCGCGCTTATCGAAGCTTTCGCACATTGTTTGGCGCAAGCGCCCCTGGGCCTCTAAGCTTCGGTTGTTGGTGCGCAAGCCCGCGCGCCGCGAGGTAGCCATGCGTCGCGTCCCGTTAAAATTCCTGCTTGCCATCGGCGCTGCCGGCCTGTCGGCGATGGTGCTGCCCAGCTGCGCCACCAACGACAGTATGATTTACATCGTCGGCGTCGCGGTGCGCCAGCAAGGCTCTTGCGCGGTCAAGGCCGACCTTACGACCAGCATCCTGGCCAAGGGGACCATGGACCGCGTGTTCGCGTCCGAATACGTCGCCGCGTTGATCGTTGGCAACCAGCTGATGCAGCGTGGCTCGCGTGAGCGCGTACGCACTGAGACTTCACGGGTAGCGCTGAAGGGCGCAGAAGTGAAGCTCGAGAACTCGCAAGGGGCCGAGCTGGTACCCCCGTTCTCGGCCGTCGGCACGGGCTTCGTAGACGCCTCCGATGGCACCGATGCCGCTCCCGCCGTGGTGTTCGCCACGTTGATCCCCAACTCGATCAAGGATTCCCTGCCCCCGGGCACCGTCGTTTCCAAGGTGCGCGTGTTCGGCACCACCTTGGGTGGCGAGGACGTTGAATCGGGCGAGCTGCTGTTCCCGATCGACGTCTGCGACGGCTGTTTGATTGGCTTTCCGGCCTCGGCACGCGATCCCGCCGCCGACAGCATGACCTACCAATGCAAGCTCGCCTCGGCGGACACAGCCGCCGCTGTCACCAGCGACACGACAAGCTTGCCTTGTAACCCGGGCGTGGACTTTCCGGTCCCTTGCACGACCTGCTCCGGCCTGTTCGACGCCTGCCTAACTCCGTCGAAGAACTGCTTCTACACCCCCACCTTCGCCGGTTGTCCGACGCCGTGAAGCGTAGCCGGGCCGTGGCTCGGCTCGCAGTGGCCGCGCTGGTTACGGCGGCAGCGACTCCCGCGTGGGCCAAGCCGCAGTGGAACGCTGGGCTCGAAACCGGGCTATGCGGTACCGGGGCGTCGTTTGGCTTCGAGAAGGCTGGCTGGTGCAACGCCGCCCACGCCGACGTGCTCTGGCTGCGCGAGAGCGGTAGTGACTTCGGTTTGGGCCCGTCACTGCGGCTGGGCAGCGCGCGCTTCAGCGATCTTCGTCTCGACGCCGGCCTCAGTGCGCTGATCCCGCTGTTCGAGTCGTTCCCGCTGGTGCTCGAGGTCGGCCCATACCTGCGCAACGCGAAAGAGCCAGGCGCCTTTGGTAGCGCCTTCTTCGGCCTCCGCAGCTTCAACTACTACGGCCACTACGAAATGGCCGCGGGCCTCTCGCTGATCGCCGAACGTTCCTTCACGACCGGCACACCCTCTGCCATCTGGATTACCGCCAGGATCGACGGGTCGTGGCTCGCGCTGCCCTTCGTCTTCGCCTACAACGCGTTGAAGTAAGTTGAGCGGCGAGCGCTAAAGCTCGTGCTGGGCGCATCAAAAACGAAAAGCGCCGTGCCCGGGGGCACAGCGCCTTTACGTTTTCGTTGCTGGGGAAGCTTAGTTCGAGAAGAAGATGGCTTCGATCTCGTTCTTCACTTCTTCTTCGGTCTGCTTGCGGGCGATCGCGATCTCTTTGACGATCAGCGTGCGCGCCGTGTCGAGCATGCGACGCTCGCCGAACGACAATTGCTTGTTCGCCTTCAGGCGATACAGGTCACGCAGCACCTCGGCGACGTCGTAGATCGAGCCCGTCTTGATCTTGTCCATGAACCCGCGATAGCGGCGGTTCCAGGTCTGCGTATCGAAACCGATCGTGCGCTCCTTCAAGATGTCGAAGATCTCTCGGATTTCTTGCTCACTGATCACTTGGCGCAGGCCAACCGCATTGGCGTTCGACACCGGCACCATGATGCGACGATCAGTATCCAAAATGCGGAGCACGTAGAAGCGTTGCCGAGTTCCGGCGATGTCCTTCTCATCGATGCTGACGACTTCCGCGACGCCTTGCGCCGGGTAAACCGCCTTATCGCCGACCTTGAACTCAACTTCCTGGCTTGACTGCATGACGACTCCTTGTAACGCGGAGGCCTCTGTAGACCTCCGCCCGCTTCGTGGTGCTAGAAGGCACTCGAAGCGATGATTGGTTCCCAGCTGAACGAGCTACGTCCCGGTGTTCCTTTTTCTCGGCGTAGATGTTGGGCGCGAGCTGAACGATCGGGGCATGAACTTCATTCCACGTGGGGCCTTGCGAAACTGAGTGGAAACCAGTTTCGCTGTCTGGCACCCTGATTTTTGGTCAGGATTCGCCAGGCGCGGCACTGTAGTTCCTGGCGGCGAATGTGTCAAGAAAACCGCCAAAAATTGCGGGTTTTCCGCGGAATTCGTGAGGTGCGTCACGGGGCTCGATCGCGGGGGCCCCGGCCCTGCTCCTCCGTTCGTTGTGGGTTCGATGCGCCGTGTCGCATGGTCGGGTTGGGAATTCTGTCCAACTGGAACGTCGACGATGACCCAGGGTGGGTTTCCCGTGCGCTTCCCCAGTAATTCAGAATCCGAGCGGGACGTTCGGCCAGAAATCAGTCGATCAAGCCCTCGAGCAGTCCAAATCGAACGCCCCGATCGGAGACGACCAGCTGCGAGGCACCGGCCCGCCGCACCAGATCACGGGCAATCAGCGCGCCGGCCACAATCACGTCAGCTCGCTTCGGCTCCAGCCCCGGCAGTCGTTGTCGCTGCTCGAGGGGCAGCGCAGCCAACCTCGCACACAGCTCTTCCACAGCGCTGAGCGTCAGTACAGCGCCGTGCACCCGTGCACCGTCATAGGCCGAGAGCCCCAGCTCCAGCGCCTTGAGCGTGGTGACCGTGCCCGCGACACCCACCAGGGTGACCTGCGCGCCGTCCTCAAGGGCCGACAGCGGCGCTGCTGACGACAGCTGCTCGGCGATCTGCGCCTCGATTGCGGCAAGCTCCTGCGCTGCGGGTGGATCGCTCCGCACGTAACGCTCGAACAGCCGCACGCTGCCAATGTCGAGGCTGACACGGCTTTTGGGTCGAGCGGGGGCGTCTGCGTCGCCAACGATGAGCTCCGTGCTGCCGCCACCGACATCGAAGACGAGCAGCTTGCCTGACAGGCTCAGACCCGAGAGCGCGCCACGAAAGGTCAGCCGAGCTTCTTCTTCGCCGGCGATTACCCTGGGCCGGGCGCCGAGGATCTGCTCGGCTTCATCGAGGAAGGCCTGCGCACCCTGCGCGTCACGCAGCGCGCTGGTGCCAACGACGTCGAGTCGCGGTCGGCCGTGCGCGCGCAAGTCTTCGGCGTACGCGCGCAGGCAAGCGAGGTTCCGTTCGACGGCGGACGGTGCAAGCTGACGAGTCTTGTCGACGCCCTCACCCAGGCGCGTGATGGTGGCGCGCTCCAGCAAAGGCTGCACGCCGCCAGCCCCAGCCGCGGCGATGACGAGCAGGACCGAGTTCGTCCCAATGTCGATCGCCGCGACCCTGGCAGATGCGGACAAGGTCTACTTCGCCAAGCTCTTCAGGTTCAGCATCTCTTCGACATCGGGCTGCACGACGAGCTCGACACGGCGATTCTTGTTGCGACCATCTTCGGTCTCGTTGGAAGCCACCGGACCCGTGTCACCGAAGCCCGCCGCGCTCCAGTTCGACTCGGGAAGGCCCGCGCCGCCCTTGTCTTGAGGCGTGGTGAGCAGCACGAGCACGCTACGCGCGCGCATGGCCGAAAGGCCCCAATTGTCCTTGAAAGGCCCGCCAGCGAGCGGCTTCGAGTCGGTGTAACCAGCGACCTGAAACTGGCGCTTGGACAAGTCTGCGTCGCCGCGGACGATGTCGCCGATTTGCAGCAAGATCTTCTTGCCTTCGTCCTTGAGTGATTCTTTGCCGGAGTCGAACAGCACGTCGCCGGGCAATTGAATCAGCATGCGGTTGTTGCGCACCTCGACTTTGAGACCGAGCTGCGTGAGCTTCTGCAGTTTGCTTTGTAGGAGCTCGAAGCGCTTGCGAATCGCATCGAGCTGTTCGGTGCGACGCGCGTACTCTTCGAGCGCTTTGCGCTGCTCGGCGATGCTGGCGTTGGCGTTCTCGAGGTTGATGCCACGCTCGGTGAGCTGCTTTTTCAGATCCTCGATCTCTTTGACGGCCTCGGCGTTATCGGTTTGGGCCTTCTTCATCGCTTCGCGCTGAGTCTTGAGGTCAGCGGCGAGCTTCTCGTTCTCGCGCAGCTTCTGGTCCCACTCCTCTTGCGAGTAACCGCACGCCGAGAGCGAGATGGACGTCAGCAGGATGAAGGGTAGCGAGCTCAAACGGGCTAGACGTGAAAGGTGCATCAGCTGCTTCTAATAACTTCGTCGAAGCTCTGGAAGCGCGATCCGATGCAGGCTGTCTGGCCCAATTTGCGGAGTTGCCGGGACAATGTGGGCGAGCCTTTGGGCTTCGCGAGCGATGGAACATAACTCGCGGATTTAATTACAGTTATTACCTGCGACCGGGCAAAGATCCGGGCTTCTTAGCGGGATCGTTCGTTCACTGCACAAGTGCGCGGTTCGCAACCGATGCGTACCCAAGTCGGCGGTTTCTCTGGGGCGATCAAAATCGCAAATGAATTTTTTTCGTTGACACATCACACTAGGTGGCAATATACGTCGTGCAACATACCCTCGGGTCGTCGGCAATCTTGCCGCCTTCCCGAATGCCTGGGAGGCAAACGAAAATGGCTGCTAAGAAGACCAAGACCAAGTCCGCTCGTAAACCCGCTGCCAAGAAGGCGCCGAAAGTCGCGAAGAAGCGCGCGAAGAAGGCTGCCAAGAAGCGTCGCGCCAAGAAGGCGTGATTCGCGGGTTCTGAGCTCGGCAGTCGCCTTCGGGTGACATAGCTAAGCTCAGACTCGGGTTGCCGGTATCTCCTGTGAGGCTTCACGCTCACCTCTGAGCCCGGCACCGAGCACGCGGACGAAAAGTCACCTCGGTGACCCGTCCGCGTGCTCGGGGACCGAATCAGAGACTCAGTTGGTTTTGTTCTCCTCCGTGCTCCGCCCTACCGTCTCGCGACCCTCGCGATTTGAACTGCGGTAGGCGCTCGGCCTCGCCGAGTTTGTTCACTACGGCCTTCAAGTGCCGATCGTGATCTGCTGGTGCCAAGGTCTGTTGAAGTGATCCCAGCTCGCGCAAGCCGTAGAGGTGCTGCTGCACGAGCAGCTACTGGGCGAGTCTCGAGACGCGCGGCTGCTGAACGTCGTGCGCGAGCGCAAAAGCGCGAGCTGGATCGCGCTCGCCAGTCCTTGGCACGATCAGATCACGTTCGCCCCGAGGGGACCGTAGTGAACAAACCCGGCGAGGCCGGGCGCAAAACCCGTTGTTCACTCAGCGAACGACGCAGGGCGCTCGGGCCGCCGAGGTGAAAACCAACACGCGGCGCTATCCTGACGCGCCTACCTAAGCAGGCCGCGCCTCAATCTCCCAGATACAACTTGAGAGATGCCGCCGCAGCGCGGCGATCGAACGCGACGCCGGCGAGCTCGTCGCGTTTTGAAATGTCGTCGAAGAGCTTGGTCAGGAAGCCGTGGAAGGCCATGCACTCGTCGATAGCGGCTTCCAGGCGCGCGGGGTCGACGAGATCGGTGTCTTCGAGCCCTGAGAGCGCCGCCATGAAGGCGTCGAAGCGCGGGTAGTCGCTGGAGCGCAGCAGCGGGTAGCCCATAGCGCGGAAGTACGACAGGAACTCGCGCACGTATTGGAAGTTGTAGAGCGCGGCCCAGCGATCTTCGGTGGGCGAGTGCTGAGCCTTGCTCGAGAAAGCGCGCACGATTTGCGCAAACATCCAGACGTCGCGGCGCAAGCGCTCGCTGGTCTCGCGGCGCTCTGCTTCGGCGTCGAAAACGCCGCCTTCTTCGAGGGTGACGCCGAGCGCTTTGCCTAGAAAGAGCACGGCGTTTTGCAGCGCCGGGCGCAACGTGGCGACGCTCTGGTTCACGCGCTGCTTGAAGTCCTTCAGGCTGAGCTCCTGCTCCGGACCCGGCAGGTCGTGCTGAAAAGCGCGACGCAGCTCGAGCCGCAGGCTGCCGGCGATACCTTCTAGCGCGCTTTTGATGCCGATCAGGCGGTGGCCGGAAGCGCGCAGGGTCGGCGTGCGCTCGCGGATTTGCGCGGCCGGCACGCTCATCAGGTCGCGCTCGAAGCTTTCGGACAACAGTTGGCCTGAGCGCTGGCGCAGGTAGTCGCTGAGCGCGCGCGCATCTGAACGGAGCACGCTCAGCACCAAGTAGGTGCTGCCGACCTGCTCGCGGCGCTTGCCCGGGTCCGCCAATATGCGGCTGACGAGCGTCAAGTAGCGCAGCATGCGAAACAGCGACAGAAACGTGAGTGCGACCAGCCGATGCGCTTCAGGACCGGGGACGCTACGGATCAGCTCCAGCACCTGCGCGCTTTTGATGCGGTCGAACTCCGGGCGGAACTCGAGCGCGTTCAGCGGGTTGAAAAACGCGCTGCGGTCGATTTCGCGATAAACCTGCGAAAGTGCGGCGTGAAACAGCCTGAATGGTACGCGCTGGGAGCGCAGCAAGCCTTCGATGACTTCGGCGCCCGCGGTCAGGCCATGGCGCAACGTGACCAGGCTCTCTTCTGGAGTGGTCTGATTGGAGCCATGGCTGAGCAGGCGCGTGCGGGCGTTGTCTTCGGGCAGCACCGTCTCGAGGTAGCGATGGAAGACGAAGGCGCGGTCTGCGGAGCCGAGCAGCTGGCGCGCCAGCGAAATCGCACGAGCGAGACCGTCGTGAAAGGCCGTCATGGCGGCGCGGAAGTCGAGTGCAACGATGGCCGTCCGACGCGGAGGCCCCGGATGGTTGCGTGGATTGGAGAAGCAGGCCGCGGCCTTCAGCAGCACCTCGAATTCGAACAGCGTTTCGTCGCGCCCTTCGAGCCCCAGCTCCGAGAGCCACGCCTCGCGCTGAGCGCGCTGCTCGCGCTGCAGCGCGCGGGTCTCGCTCAGTAGCGTTTGGTACGGATCTTCGCCGGCCGCGACCGGAAACAAGCTTCTGCGCGGCGCGATCGAGCTCACTGCTTCTTCTTGAAATCGTAGGGATAGTTGACTTCAGACTTCATGGATCGCGACGAAGGCGGGAACTTGAGGCCCGTGATGACCTTGACGGCGCAGTCAGAGACTTCCGGATTTTTCATGGTCGAGCGTTCGACGTTGAGCTCGGCCTTTGTCACTTTGCCGTCGGGATCGATGACGAAGTGGATGACCATCAGCCCCTCGAGATCGGGCAGCTGCTTTTGGACCTTGTCCATGCAGTCGCGCACGGGCTGGCGGTTGGCCTTCACCAGTTGGGCGATCACGTCCATGCTGCGCGTCTCTGGCGCGCCCTTGCCGGCAGTGGGCGTGGCACTTTTGGCTTCGCTCTCGCCGGCCCAGGCGCCTTCTTCATCGGCTGCTGGGGGCTTCGCTGGTGATTTGTCGGCGTCCGGCTTGTCGGGGGCGGACTTGTCGCCCAAGGCGGAATCCGCGGGCGGATCGGCCGCGGGCGTCGCGGCGCCGTCTGGTGTTTTGGCGCCGGTTCCTCCGGCGTCTCCGCCACAGCCATTTGCAACCACGGTGAGGACCAATAAGGCAAACGCGCGCTTCATGGCCCATGACTAAACACCCGTCGAAAGCCCCGCACAAGCGCCGTGATCCGCGCGCAGGCCGCGCTCAGCACTAGCGGCGGCTCAGCCTGCCTTCAAAAACGGATCCCACTCCTCGTAGGGAGTGCGCGCGACCAGCAGGATTTGCGTGGCGGTTGACCAGCGCGGGCGCAGCGGTATGCGCATCAGCGTCATGCCGGCTTCTGGCGGCGTGCGCCGCCCCTTCTTCAAGTTGCAGAAGCGACACGACACGACCAAGTTCTCCCACGAGTCCTGGCCGCCTCGCGAGCGAGGCATCACGTGGTCCACGTTGAGGTCACGCTGGCTCGGTCGCTTGCCGCAGTATTGGCACTGAAACTGATCGCGCAGCATCAGGTTCTTGCGCGTGAGGCGCACGATCGCGCGGGGCGTGCGCTCATAGCGCAACAAGTGGAGCACGCGGGGCACGCGAATCTGGCGGCCGATGATCGGCAGACCATCGTCTGCCTCGCGCACCGGCAAGTTGAGCCAATCGCTGAAGTCGTAGGTGTCGCCGTCGTGATCGACCGCGTGAGCCGCGCCGCCGTAAAGTAGGCAGAAGGCGCGCTTCGCCGTCGCGACCGTGACGGGCGCGAAGTGCCGGTTCAACAGCAAGACGGGCAGGCCGAGCACGTCGCGGTTGGCGAGTTGTGCTGAGGCATCGGTGCCCGTGGGCTCCACGAAAGCTCAATCTAGCGCGGACTCGGTCGATTGGGGCAAACCATCCGAATTTGTCGAAAGATTTGGGTATTCGGCCCCGGGCAAGGCGGCATTTGACACGCCCACGCAACAATCCCTTCGCCTCGACTTGAATCCTGAGCCAGAGTCCCGCTCGCAAATGGCTCGATTCGATTTTCTGACGCTGCAGGCGCGACCCGCGCTGGCTCTTTTGGTAGCGCTCGCCGGCGGCTGTGCTGCGGCAGGCCCAGGCGAAGCCGAGTGGCCGCCACTGGCCAAGAAGTGGTTTGACCGCGCAGAGGCCAGTTTCAAAAGCGGCGACGTCGAAGACGCACAGACCGCCGTGGAAAGCGCGCTTCACGCAGATCAGCACCGACCGGAAATTCGCATCCTCGCCGGCCGCATCGCCTTGGCGCGCCTCGAGTACGCGCAGGTCATCAGCTTGCTCAAGGGCATCGAGGGCACCGAGGCCAGCTCGGTCCGCGGCCGCGCCTTGTGGTACTCGGGCGACGTCGAGCAAGCCGCTGACGAGCTCGAGCGTCTGGTGGCAGATCCCGAAGTGCGAGACCCGTGGGCGACGGACATCGCCAAGCTTTCGCGTCGAGGTATAGGGCGCAAGCCGTTCACGATGACCGGCGGCATGGTTGCAGTGACCGAAATGCCGCGAGTCGGCACCGCGGCGCTGATCGTGCCGCTCGAAATCTCGGGCGAACCGGCGCTGGGTCTGATCGCGACCGGTACCGCCGAAGTCTGGCTCGACGCCAGCAAGGGCACCGAACCGACCTGGGTCTCGATGCGCTTCGGCGACAAGATCGAGGTGCACGACGTGCCGGCCCTTTCCAAGGATCTTTCTGGCATTTCGCGGCAAGTGAACGCGCCGATTCGCGCGCTGTTGGGCGTGAATTTGCTGCGCCACTTGCACCCCACGTTCGATTTCATGGGCGGGCAATTCGTCGTGCGCAACTTCGAAGCCCCTCCGCCTCCGGAAGCGACGGCCGTGAAGCTCAACTACATCCGCGGGGGCGGTATGCTGCTGCGCGGCGCCGTCGGTTCGGCCGCGTCACAGGTGCCCGCGTCGCTATTGATCGATACGACTATCCCCTTCACGGTGGCGCTCGACGACGGCGGCTGGAAGAAGGCGGGCGTGCCGCTTTCGAGCCTGCGTGCAGTGCCCAACCAGGGCACGCTCCGTCAAGGCGTGGTGCCGCTCTTGCGGCTGGGCGCTTTCGACGTACCGAGCGTGCCGGGGCTTTCCGGCAACGAACCCGTAAAGGCTCGAGAAGACGACCTGGGCGTCGAGCTCGACGGCCTGGTGGGCTCGGAAATGTTCGCTAGCTTTCGCGTCACGCTCGTCGACGGAGGTCGCACCATGTGGCTGGAGGATCTGCCGCACGAGGCGCTCAACCAGGCGCCCATCGACTGGACGACCGACGAGCCGCCGGACGACACCAACTACGACGACCTCGACAAAGACGACGACGCGCCACCGGCCAAAGCCGGCAAGGGCGCCGCCGCCAAGCCTGCCGCGAACAATAGCAAGGCGGGCGCACCGCCAAAGGCTCCGGCAGGGGCGAAGCCGTGAGCGAGACGCAGCTCGCGATCTACGCGGGCAGCTTTGACCCGCCGACGTTCGGCCATCTCGATCTCGTCGAGCGCGCGTCGAAGCTGTTTCCGCAAGTGATCGTGGCCATCGGCATCAACCGCGTACGCAGCGCGCTGTTCACGGTGGAGCAGCGGCTGGGCTTGATGCAGCAGGTCTGTGCGCCCTACGCCAACGTGCGGGTCGAGTCGTTCGAGGGCCTATTGGTCGACTACGGCAAGCGCGTCGGCGCGCGCGTGGTCGTGCGCGGCCTGCGTGCCGGCACCGACTTCGAGCACGAGCTGCAGATCGCCCACGCCAACGCCGATTTGCGCCCCGAGATCGATACGGTTTTCCTGCCGACGCGCACCAACTACGGCTTCATCAGCGCCTCGCTGGTGCGAGAAATCGCCAGCCATGGCGGCGACGTCAGTCGCTACGCCCCCGAAGCCGTGTGCACCGCGCTGCGCGCCAAGTTCGGCAAGTAGCTCAGCTTTTGGGGTCGATGTAGTCGACCTCGACCCCGCGCGGCGTACGGAAACGCGTCACGCCGTTTTGGGCGTCGCTCGACAGCACGTACGCGGGACCATGCGGCACTTTGCCGAAACCGCCCGGCGTATCGACGATCAGCTTGGGCAGCGCGATCCCGCTCAGGCGGCCCTGCAGCTGTTCCATGATTTCGACGCCGCGTGAAAGCGGCGTGCGCAGGTGCGAAGTGCCGCGCACCGGATCCATCTGCAAAAGATAGTAGGGGCGCACGCGCTCGCGCACCAAGCCGCGGAATAGCGTTTTCAAGGTGTCGGCGTCGTCGTTCACGCCTCGCAAGAGCACGCTTTGATTCATCACTGGAAAGCCCGCGTCGGCCAAGCGCCGGCAGGCGGCGCGCGCCGCTTCGGACAGCTCTTTCGGGTGGTTGAAATGGGTCATAACCCACAGCGGATGAAACGCGCGCAACGCGTCGAGCAGCTCAGCGGTGATGCGCATCGGCAAGACGACCGGCACCCGCGTCGCCAGCCGGATGGTCTCGATGCTGGGGATGGAGCGTAACTCGCGCAGTAGATCCGTGAGGCGAGACGTCGACATGGCCAATGGATCACCGCCGCTGACGATCAGATCGCGCACTTCGGGATGGGCTCGCAGGTAGGCGAACGCGGGTCTCAGCCGCTCGAGCGAGCGGGGCCCGCCACCGTTGCCGACCAGGCGGCTGCGCGTACAAAAGCGGCAGTACACGGCGCAGCGATCGGTGGCGAGCAAGAGCGCGCGATCCGGGTAACGCTGGATCAGCTCGGGCGCGACCTCGTGCGCCTCCTCACCCAACGGGTCACGCAAGTCCCCGCGGGCTTCTACGGCCTCTTCTGCGCGAGGCACGACTTGCCGACGAATCGGACAATTCTCGTCGTGTCGATCGGCGAGGGCCGCGTAGTAGGGGGTCACGGAGATCGGAAACCCTTCGGCTTCGGCGCGGCGCGCGCCCTCACGCTCGCTCGGAGTCAGCTCGAAGCAGCGTTCGAGATCCGCTACCGAGCGCAGCGCGCCGCGCAGCTGGACCTGCCAATCCGCTGCCGCGGCGTCGCTTTGAACGAGCGGCAATAGCGTCACTTCGGCGCCGCTGTCTTGGCCGAGGGCGCGGGCAAGGGGATCTTGGCCAGCGCCGTCTCGTCGATGGTGACGGGGTACTTCTTCTTCAGCTCGCTCTCGAGCTCGGCCTCGCGTGCGCGAATCCGCTCCTGGACGAGCGCGACCTTGATCGCGCGCTCGGCGTCCGCGAAGGTCCGGTCGCGCGCGTCGGTTTTCCCCGTCATGCGTACGACGTGAAACTGCCCGCCCTGCGCAACCAGCCGCGGCAAAACGCCGCCCAGCTTGTCGATCTCGAACACGGCGGCGCGCAGGGGATCCGGCACATTGGGGTTTTCGCCGCGCGGCTGACCGGGCGGTCCGACGATGCCCAAATCGCCCGCCAGCTCTGGTGCCAACGTGGCCGTAGCCTTGCCGCGCGGGTCGCGCGATTTTTCCGCGACGAGCTTGCCCCAGTCGGCGGGGCTCGCCGCCAGTGCTTTCTCGAGCACGGGCTTGGCTTCGGCTTCACTGCCGAGGGCGATGTGGGCGACGCGGCGCCGCTCGGGCTCGCGAAAGTCAGCGCGGTGTTCGTCGTAGTAGCGCCGCGCGTCGGCGTCGGCGATGTCGTTCGGGGCAGGTACCTCGGCTCGCACTTGCGTGAGCAGCTCGTCGCGCAACATTTGACGCACGCGTTCTTGTGTCTCGGGCTGCTTGTCGAGGCCGCGCCGGCGCGCTTCTTCGGCCAGCAGCTCGAGATCGACGAGCTCGACGAGCAGTTGCTTGCGGCGGTCGGGGGATTGGTAGCGAAGGCGTTCGAACGGATCCATGCGCTCGAGCGTGGCTGCGTACTCACCCAGCGTGATCTCGTGGTCACCCACTTTGGCCAACACCCGGGCTGCGAGCTCGGGCGTCAGCCCCGCCGGCTGTGCGCTGGCAGATGCGCTCGGAGCGGTTCCGCCGCTCGGCTTGGGCTGACAGCCGAACGCCAGCAACATCAGCAAGAGCGCTTGACGAGGGGCAGAACCGAGCATGCCTCGCCGGAATTACTACGGCCGTCTTGCTCGCGCCAGAAGCGGTTGCGTAATCGGTGAACCGGGGCTACGTGTCGCCTCCGTGGACAACCAATCTTCCCCGGGCAGCGCCAGCGGCACCCTTCGCTACAAGCGTGTCATCATCAAGCTGTCTGGAGAGGCGCTCAGCGGCAAAGAAGGCGGGTCGGGTATCGACACCACCACGCTGAAGGAGACCGCGGCGGAGCTAGCCGAGGTCCACGCCACCGGCGTGCAGCTGGGCCTCGTGGTGGGCGGCGGCAATATTTTCCGCGGCCTGCGCGGGGCCAGCGAGGGCATGGATCGCGCGCAGAGCGACTACATGGGCATGCTGGCCACGGTCATCAACTCGCTCGCGCTCCAAGACGCGCTCGAGCGCTCGGGCGTGCCGACGCGCGTCATGACCGCGATCGAGATCAAGCAGCTTGCCGAGCCGTACATTCGTAGGCGCGCCATGCGCCACCTAGATCGCGGCCACGCGGTGATCTTCGGCGCCGGTACCGGCAATCCGTACTTCTCGACTGACACGGCCGCGGCACTGCGCGCGATGGAGATGCGCGCTGACGCCTTACTCAAGGCCACCAAGGTCGACGGTATCTACGATCGCGATCCGCGACGTCACCCCGACGCGAAGATGCTCGAGCGCGTCACTTACGATCGCTTTCTCGCCGATCACCTGGGCGTGATGGACTCCACCGCCGTCGCGCTATGCCGCGAGCACAGCCTGGCAATTCGCGTCTTCAAAATGGCGCGCGGCAACATCCGCCGCGTCTGCTTGGGCGAACCGGGCGGCACGACGGTTTCGACCTAAGCTCCGCCCTGCGCAGCGCCTGCCGCGCCTGTTTCCGCGCCGCCCACGCCGGCTCAAGGCGCTCCGCCCGCGCCACCTTGGCCAGCCACCTCGGATGGCGCTCCGCCCAAGGTCGGCTCGCCGCCGAAGCTAGGTACGCCGCCCGTCCCCGTCGGACATTGCGAGACTTGCCAGGTGCCGTTCGGGCACCACGCTTGTTCGCTTGCGCAGCTGCGGCCGGGATAGGGGCACATGATGCCGCTACTATTGATGCCGATGCAGGGGCTGCCAGGCGTCGGCAATGTGGGCGGACAACTGAGCACTGGGGGCGGATTGCAGTTCGTGACCGAGATGGACAGCGTCCAGGCGCCGCCCAGGCACGAGGCCGACGTGCTCGGCGCCGGGCAGCCGCCGATGGGCGCGCCGCCAGGGTACTGGCACATCACGCTGCCGAGGCAGAAAGAGCCTTGCTGAGGAGGCGTCGCTGGGCAGACGCTGACTGCGGGCGGATTGCACGAACCCCCACAGCTGCCGGCGTAGCCCGCGGTTACACCGGTTGCGCCGGTACCGGTGGTTCCGACGCCGGTCCCTGCAGCGCCCAGGCCAGCGTCGCCGCTCGTCCCCACAGTGGGCGACGATCCTTGGCCGTCGGGATCCTGGGGGCCACCGCTGGTTTGACCGCAGGCGATCGCAGTTGCGACGACCAAGAATGACGGCGCCAGCAGGCGCGCTCGAGAGGCTCTTCCGCTCATGCGTCGCCCAATTAAGCATGCCGCGTGCCAGCGATCGCTACGCGAATACGCCGGTTTTCTGGGTGTTCGAGCGAGCTACTGGCACAAGCTGGCTCAGCGCAGCGGCAAGCTTTGGCGGAAAGCGGCACGCGCGTCGATACCGTACTCGGCGAAGCGCGGGACGTAGTCGCGTTCGACCGTCTCTTCGAGCGCGGCCCGGTATTCGTCGTTCGGCATCATTCCCCAGGCTCGCAGCTCGGGGTCGAACGACGCCGCGCTCGGGGTTCCGTAGCTCACCTGCAATTGAGCGAGCCATTCGGGTAGGCGCCGCTCGATGAGCCCCGATAGCTCGGGCCATTCGCCCTGTTGTGAAAGCCACTCGAGCAAAAGCCACCCGAAGTCGCGATGTCGCACTTCGTCGGCGAGCACGCGGTCGAGCGCTTGGCGCGCCACGTTCAGCGTCGCGCCGTCACGGAGCCGTTTGAAAAGCCGCACCGCCACCGTCTCGCCGAGGCAAAACACGCGCGCGCCCTGAACGCAGACGTTGCCGAGTAACGACAAAGCGGGGTCGAGCTCGAGACCGAGGGCGCCGCCCAGGGCCACGTTGCCGCCCCCGGCTTGGCGCAGCACCTCGAACGCAAGTTCTGCGTGCACCAGCTCGTCGTCGATGATGCGCGCCCCTTCGTGGAGCAGCGTGGGCGACGCCCCGAGACGCAGAAGCCAGCCCAAAAGTGAGTGGGTGACAGCCGCCGAGCCGTATTCGGCAACAACTCGCCGCTGCCATTCATTCCGCACCTGGGCCAAGTGCTCCGCCATTGGCTGCGAATCTAGCTCGCTTCAAATCTTCCGCCGCTCGAATATCGACGCTGGCCAGCTGCCTCGGCCATAAACCAGAGTAAGCTCCTCGCCCCATGCTCTGGAAGTCGCTCTCCGAGTTGTTATTCAAGTCCCTGCCCGAGTTCGGCACTGGAATCATCTACGCGATTCTGGTGTCGGCCGCGTACACGTTCGCCGTGTCGCTATCGGCCGGGCGGGGTCGGCCCAGGCTGCTCACCGCCGCACGGCTCGGCGCCTACGCCACGTGCGGTCTGGTGTTGTTCGGCGTGCTGCTGCTGGCGTACGCCTTTCTGACCCACGACTTTCGCATCCGCTACGTCTCGCACTACAGCGACCGCTCGATGAGCACGACTTACCTGCTCACGTCGCTGTGGGGCGGACAAGACGGCTCGCTGCTTTGGTGGTCGCTGCTGCTCTCCGTCTACACGGCCGTCGCGGTGACCTGGCTCAAGGGTCGCTACCGCGAGCTGCAGCCGTACGTGATCGCGACGCTGATGGTGATCATCGCGTTTTTTTCGATCTTGATGCTGTTCAGCGCCAACCCGTTCGAGACCAACATCGCCGGCGCGCGGCCCGACGGCGAGGGTCTGAACCCGCTCCTACAAAACTACTGGATGATCATTCATCCTCCGGCGCTGTACACCGGCTTCGTCGGCTGCTCCGTGCCGTTCGCGTTCGCCATCGCCGCGCTCGTTACCGGGCGGCTCGACAACGAGTGGATCGTGGCGACGCGCAAATGGATGCTGTTCGGCTTCATGTTCCTCTCGATCGGCAACGTGCTCGGCATGCGCTGGGCCTACGAAGAGCTGGGTTGGGGCGGCTATTGGGCCTGGGATCCGGTAGAGAACGCCGCCTGC